>CEAC01033966.1_pt1 | contig 23147 bp, 17 predicted proteins | sample 557411 | NCBI WGS metagenome assembly CEAC01 (sample SAMEA3182094, study PRJEB8094) | gut metagenome | biome: human; feature: gut; material: Stool; isolation source: human stools | place: Canada | collected 2012-02-21
AAAGCTCTCCGATTCTGTCTTTGAGGGCAGCGCAACCATGACGGGAAAGCCAGCCGCTGTGTTCTTAGATGGGTGGGGCGACCGACATTACGGCACGATTGAAAACTGCACCATTACGCTGCATTGTGATGATCCGGATTATAGTGTAGCGGCATTGGATGTGAAATGCGGAACACTTGAAGGCGTGACCGGCTGCACCATTACCGGTCCTGACGGAATCCTGCTGGAAGACTTTGGAAGCGGCGAATGCATCTCTCCTGAGATCCGGACTTTGAACAGCACTATTGAGGGCACTAACGGCTACGCAATAAGAACAACCCCGGATCTTTCAAGCTATGGTGATACCTACAAGGATAGAAAGCCCGTCATCAACTTCACCGGCGGCAAGTACAAGGGCACCGAGGGCGCGGAAAAGTATGAGGGCAGCGCTGCCATTACCTACCCTGCGGGTCAGAAGCTGGTTGCCGGTGAAGACGGCTGGTACACGCTCCAGACGGCATACACCGTGACCTTCAAGAACGGCGACACCGTGCTGCAAACCGTCACCTGCGGGAACAACGGCACGGCGGCCTATACCGGTTCTGCTCCCACCAAGGCTGCGGACGAAACCTATACCTACACCTTCAACGGCAAGTGGGCGGACGGATCCGGCAAGGTATACACCAACAATCAAGTCACAAATGTTACCTCCGACCTGACGGTGACCGCTCAGTTCGATACCGCGTCCGCCAAGGTCGTGACCCTGACCGTTGACGGCACTCCCACGAACTACACCGGCCTGAAGGCCGCCGCGGACGCGCTGAACGCCTCCGGCCCTTACAACAGCGCGGAGATCAAGCTGAACGAGGATGACACGGAGACCGAGCCGGTCACCGTGACGAAGAGCGTCACCGTCGACCTCAACGGACACAATCTGACGGCGAACACCGCTGAAAACGGCATCACCGTCTCCAGCGGCGCGACCCTGACCTTCAAGAATTCTGTCGGCACCGGCGTTTACAAACACACGGCGACAGAAGTGGTAAAATCCGCGATCCTCGCCAACGACAGCGGCACGGTGGTGAATATCGAGAGCGGCACCATTGAGGCCACGAAGGGCAATGCCCTGACGGTGGACGGTGCAGCGTTCCATGTTTCCGGCGGTACGATCTCCGGCGGGCAGAACGGCATCTGCGTGAAGAGCCAGAGCTCGAGCCCGGAGTGCACGATCTCCAACGGTAAGATCATCTGCAACGGCAACGGCTATGCGCTGTTTATGGATCAATCGGTTGCTCAATATATCAAGCTCTCCGGCGGCGCATTCAAGAATACGGTCAATACCACCGAGCTGATCCGCAAATTTGGCGGTCAGATCAAGTGCACCTTCCAGGACAGCAAGTCCCTCTCCCCCTCTCCGAACACCGAGGGCTTCTACGAAGTACGCGAGGTGGGCACTTACACGTTCGTGCTCAAGGCTGATAAGGAACACTACAACGCCGGGGAGCCCGTCACCGTCACTGTCTCCGCCTATGGCCCCGGCAAAATCAATTCTTTCGGCTTTACGCCCAGCTATGACAGCGGCAAACTGGAGCTGAAGAGCGTGACTTCTGCTAACGACGGCAACTTCACGGTAAACCCAAAGACTGGCATGAGCGGCTATACGGTGAACGGCAAGAACGGCATCACCCTCGGCAACAAATCCGACACCGCCACCGAGCTTGTGACCATCACCTTCACGGCGAAGGAGAACATTAACAATACGACGACCATCACGCTCATGGATCTGGAGATGACCCCGAGCGGGAGCGAAACCAGCGACAAAGCCGTCGTGGAGAAGGAGCTCACCGTCAATCTGCACGACATCCGTGTGACGCTGACGGCGGTGAACGGCACCATCAACGGTGAGAAGAACGTGACCCTCTATGCCAAGTACAACGAGGCTGGCCTTTACAGCGACGCGGCCCGCAAGGCGCCGGCCACTGTCGATGTGAGTGCCAATGAGGGCCACCGCCTGAACGGCAAGCAGGGCGAAAGCCTCTGGCTGTGCGGCGATACCGGCTATGCCAGCTTTGATGCCATCAAGGGCATGACCTTCACGGAGAGCAAGACCTTCGCCCTGCAGACCACCAAGGTATGGACGGTCAGCTTCAACACCACCGGCATGACCGGCGGCAACCTGAGCGCCGTGGCTCCGATCACGGTGGATGACGGCACAAAGCTGAGCGCGGCGGGTCTCCCGAAGCCGACGCCGAGCACCGGCTATGCCTTTACCGGCTGGAAGGTCGGCACCGATAGCAGCACGGTCGACACTAACACTTACGAAGTCAAGGCCGACATCACCCTGACACCGGTGTTCACCGCGAAGAGCTATGACTTTACCACGACGGCAAATCAGTCTACGGTAACTGTTACCGGTGGCGTGGAGGATAATAAGGCCACTTACGGGCAGGATATCACCTTCATGGTCACGCCGAACAGTGGGTATGTTGTGGAATCGGTCGGCTATCGGATCGGCGATCAGGCAACGGCGCTTACTACGCTTCCTCCTGATCAAAATGGGGCCTACACCATCGAAGGCATTAAAATCACTGGAAAGGTGACCGTTGAAGTCGTGACGAAAGCGTTCTACGCGGTGACCTTCACAGTCGATAATCAGCAGACCTATACGCTTGGCGATGAGAATAATACCTTCTACGCGAAGGAAGGTACCGCCGGCCTCTACACGGATCAAACCTTCACAACAAGAGCAACCGCACCTGTTGTGACAGCGACGAATGGCTATCGTCTGGCGGATGAATCGAAGAATGAAAGCCTCTGGTATGCGGGCAAAACTTCTTATACTACTGCATCCCTGTTTGGCGAAAACGCGACCGCGACCTTCAACAGCGCAGTGACCATTTATGCGAAGACGGTCCAACAGTGCACGATCACCTTTGCTGCTGGGGATCATGGTACTCTGGCTGACACAGCGAGATTGATCGTGGACGCCGGAACAAAATTAGAGGCTGTTACTAAACCAACAGTGACGCCCGATGCTGGTTATGCATTCGACAAGTGGAGCGTTGCGGACGATACTGTCGTCATTGAGGACATGACTGTCACGGCGATGTACAAGGATGGTACCTATAGCATCTCTTTGCCGGACAGCGCGATTATCTCCGTTTCCGAAATGACCGGTATTTCTCATGCTAACAAAGTTGTGCACGGCACCGGCGTTTCCTTCAAGCTGACGGTGAATCATGGGTATCTGGTCAGTAGTGTCAGCTACAAAATCGGTGAGGGCACAGCGACAACCGTGAACAAAAACGCTGACGGCACGTACACTATCAGCATTGCTGGCGCAGACATTACCGGCGATGTTACCGTCACAGTGGAGTCTCAGCAAACCGTGGATGTTGCATTTGACACTGATGGTAACGGCTCGGTTGCCTTCGCGAAGAAGACGGTCGTCAAGGGCAGCACGCTGGGTGCAGACAATGTCCCAATTGTGACGCCAAATCCCGGTTATCAGTTTGAGGGCTGGTACAAGGACAGTACGAAGATTACGAATCTTGCAAATGAGAAGATCACGAGTGCTGTTACCTACATGGCGAAGTTTACGCACGCGACTTACGAACTTGCTCTTTCCGCTGGCTTGACGCTGACGGACAAGAATGACCAGCCCATCACCTCCGCCACCCACGACACAGACCTTACCTTTACGCCGACGGTTGACGGCAAGATCGTCATCGGCATCACAGCGAAGATCGGCGAGACTGCTGTTACGGTCACGAAGAACGCGGATGGCTCCTACACCATCGCAGGGCATGCCATCATCGGTGATCTGACCATCACAGCACAGACGGTGGACGGCAGCTGGAGCTTCATTGGCAAGGGAGCTTATAAAGCGCTGAGTGCTGACACCCAGATCGCTTTGCTGACAACTGGTCAGCTGGCAAGCGGCAATTACCTGCTGGACAACCAGGGCATGTACTGGTCTTCCAAGTACAATGCCTACGTCAAGATCGTTGGCGTCAATGAAACTGTTGAGAGCCTGACGGCGAAGCTTTCGGTGAACACGAACGCTGAAGCGCTGACGCTTGCCTACGCCGGCGATATCAACGGTGACGGCAAGGCGACGCCCGCGGACGGCGGCATGATCAACGACGAACTGCACGAGGTCACCCGCGGTTACAATGTGACGGAAAAGATGCGGCTTGAAATGGACTTTGACGGCAACGGCTTCGTTTCGACAGCGGACATTATGAGCATCCTGAGAAAGTATGTCGGTTTGGACTGACAAATGATCAGCAGGCAGGCGCATCTGCGCCTGCCTGCCCCATACGGAGGAAGATATGAGAAAAATACTCTCTTTGCTTGTCGCGGCTATTCTCTGCTGCTCCCTCGTGAGCACAGCCTTTGCCGCGTCGGGCGATTATGCGTTCAGCGTACAGACGGAAGGCTCTCCGGCAGTCGGAGATACGATCACAGTGACGCTGAGTCTTTCTAAAAGCGGCGCAGGGGAATTCGACCTCTACGCAATGCAGGATTATGTGCGCTTCGATCCCGCGTACTTTACTTATGTGGATCAGAGTCTCTCGGTATATACCGTGAAAAACGGCGAGCAGGAACGGGCGGTATTTTCCGCTTCACCGCTCGACTTTGATGAGGATGGTGTGATCGACCGTGTCTATGTCAATCGCGCCAGCACCAGCGCAGAAAAGGTTTCTTCCGGCGTTCAGGTAATGCAGTTCCAGCTGCGCATCAAAGCGCAGGGCAGCACCGCGCTGACGCAAAGCGGCGTGGAGATCTTTCAGGATCCCGCAAAGCCTGATTCCTATCATGCAGCAGCTTTGAACATCACGACCCGCAGTGCCGACAGCACAGGCGGTTCCAGCGGCTCAGGCGGAAGCGGTGGCAACGAGTCTACCTATCCGGTCAGCGTAGACAATTCTGTTCGAAACGGTGGAGTGACGCCGAGCCGGCGTTATGCCAAGCCCGGTGAGCGCGTGACCATTACGGTTACGGCGAACAGCGGTTATGTGCTGAGTTTGCTGTCCGTCATTGATGCGGAGGGCAATGAACTGGCGCTTACAGACAACGGCGACGGAACGTTCACCTTTACGCAGCCTGCCAGCAAGGTCGAGATCAAGGCCGTCTTTGCGGAAAAAAGTAATGCACAGACATCCTTCGTGGACGTTCCCGCAGGTAGCTACTATGAGGATGCAGTGATTTGGGCGGTCGGTAAGGGCATCACCACCGGCACCAGCACCACGACCTTCTCCCCCGACGGCATCTGCACCCGCGCCCAGGCCGTGACCTTCCTCTGGCGCGCGGCGGGTAGCCCCGCGCCCAAGAGCACGGCCATGCCGTTCACCGACGTTCCCGCAGGCAGCTATTATCACAGCGCCGTCCTGTGGGCAATCGAGAACGGGATCACCAAGGGTACCAGCGACACGACATTCTCTCCCGACGCGGACTGCACGAGAGCGCAGATCGTGACGTTCCTGTGGCGCGCTGAGAAGTCCCCCGCAGCGGGCAGCAGCAACCCGTTCACGGATGTTGCCGCCGGCGCTTACTATGCTGACGCGGTGCTGTGGGCCGTCAAGGAGAACATCACCAACGGCTCGACCCCCACGACCTTCTCTCCCGATGCAAACTGCACCAGAGCGCAGATCGTGACGTTCCTGTACCGCTGCATGAAGTAAGCGGCAGCGATGCGGAGTGGTTCGCAAAAGGTTTTTGAGTACAAGCGGGAGATCGCCGAGATCTCCCGCTTGCCATAAAATCGCTTCATTCCGCAAGGGACGGCACTGCGAGCGCGCCGCCCCTTTTCTCGTGATGCGCGGCATCACAAAAAATGATTTTTTTGAAACACAGATAGGAACGACGCTGCTATCTATGGTATAATGGATCTGTTAAATCGCTTATGACACCATAGCCATTCCCTGCGAACAGGCTGGGCGACTAACTGCACAGGAGGAACCAATGATGGGCTGTACCACCGCACCGGGCGAAAAGACGCCTGCGCCCGCAAGGGCGCCGCACAAAGACCATACCTATGAGCTTGTATCAAAAGTTGCCTATCTGATCGGTGTTCCTCTGCGTATTTTTGAAAATGAACACGAGCCGCCGAAGCTGGAACTGTACGATCAGCTGGAACGGGATAAAAACGCACGGATCATCCGGAATCTCTGTATCATCCGAACCGCTATTGAGCGCAATTATAAAAGGATCAATGATACGATCCACATGGAATACCGTGGGCTGCTCTCCATGCCGGAGTTCATTCCTTCCGCCAGCCTTCAGCAGCTTTCGGATGACGGCGTCAACTTCATCAAAAAACCCAGCACAAAACTCTGCCATCATGTGATAGAGATCAACCGGCTGATCTCCGACCGCATCAATAACTGCAAGAGCCTGTTTCCCGTCTGGATCAACTGGGCGTATCTCAAGGAGCTGTTCCTCATGCCGGATGGCCTGACTGAGAGCGGGACCAAAGCTGCGGCCGGCCTTTACTACGCGAATCTGTCCTATTATCCCTACCAGATGTATATCAACTGGGCGCCGGCAGACGAGGGCAACATCCTGTACAGCGACAGGAAGTTTGCGGACTTGCTTTACCAGTGGCATTGCGATGCCTTTACCGAGTACAGCAAGGTTTCGGACGCCGGTGCCTTTGTGAAGAACAACATCTACGATTTCGTCAATGCCAGCGAAAAGACGGTCATCGTTGTGGACTGCGAGAATTCCGACCCGTACAAGCTGTGCGCGACGCTCAGAAATCTTGACCGTGAGATCATGCGGAAGATCACGACGATCCTTCTTTTCGATGACATCCACACCGTGACCGCATGGCGGATCCTCGAAAGCTATACGGATATCCCTGTCGAGCACATCATGACTGAGCGGATCAAGCAGAATAAGTCCCTTGTGGACATCAAGCTGACTGCACGCGCCTGTCAGGAGCATTATCAGAACCATGTGGATTCCTTTGTGATCGTTTCCAGCGACTCAGACTACTGGGGACTGATCTCATCTTTGCCAGATGCCGATTTCCTTGTGATGATCGAGCATGAGAAGTGCGGGCCGGACATGAAGGCTGCCCTCGCAGACGCCGGTATTTTCTACTGCTATCTGGATGATTTCTATTCCGGCAACAGTGAAGACATTAAGAAGAAGGCGCTGTTTCAGGAGATGTACCGCTGGATCCACAGCACCGTCCACCTGAATGTCAATGATATGTTTGACGCCGCCCTGAGAAATACCCGGATCGAAATGTCGCCCTCTGAGCGAAAGCAGTTCTTCGAACGGCATATCAAGCACATGACCCTACAGATCGATGAAAACGGGAATGTCCGGCTGGAGCTGAAGCGCGGATGAGCTGTCCGGGCGTAGATTGTCTGGCTGTTCGCACATGCTTCTTCCGGAATGCGAAAATCACATCATGAGGACCTCTGCCTGCGGACGCCGTTCTATGGACAGAGGTCCTCTGCTGTTTACTCCTGATAAAACTCCGGTCTTGCGACAGTGGTAAATCCAGCTTTCCCTGTGACCACCACATTGTTGTATCCGCTGGCGCAGTGGATGACCATGATATTGCCGCTGCTGTCAAAGCCGCAAACAATGCCAACATGGCTGTCCTCCGGGTAAAATACAAGGTCGCCCGGCTGGGCGTCGCTCCAATCAATGGGGGTGCAGTAGCTGTGCTGGGCAGTGGCCCCACCGCCATGCCCAATGACGTATTGTCCGCCGCTCTGGTTGTAGAATACCCAATCCACCATTCCCGAACAATCCAGTCCGAAGGGCCGCACAGTGCCGGTGGTGGAGCTGCCCTCGGCTGTGACCTCCATCGGCATTCCCCAGCGGGAGTCCCAGCCAATCACCAAAGATTTTCCTCCCCAAAAATAATGGACTCTGCCCAAGAGCTGATATGCTGTCAGCACAACTTCTCTGCGTGCCTCGCTGAGATCGGCGGGGAGGTTTTCCATGATCTTCGCTACCTCGTCGGGACTCAGCTCAATGTCCTGGTAGCTGCCGGTGAGCGCCGCGAATAGTTCCTGATACTCCGGCTGCATGAGTTCTTCCAGCAGCTTTCGCTGATCTGCGTTGAATCGGTACTCATCCGCCATCTGCAGGTGATCCTTTACCGTGACGGTGATGCGCAGGATGACGGTGTCACCCTCATCTTCACCGCCCGAGACAGTCTCGAGATGGTAGGAGATCGCGTTCATGTCCCAGAAGATTTCACGAAGGATCTCCATTTTTTCTTCGGTCAGCGTAGCGACCTCATCCGGCGAAGCGTTGTCCGTGGTGGTCCGCACAGCATAAACAGCCAGCACATCCCGCCAGTTGGAGATCATGGCGGCGCTGCCAGCGTTGTCCATGTCCAGTTCATCGTAGGGGTTCTCTGCCTTGATCTGCTCGATGCGGTCTGTAAACTCTGTATTCAGCATCGTCACAGCCTCCGGCATCGTATATCCGGTGCCGCTGTCCTCACCGGAAAAGAAAATTCCAAACGGCGACGCGATCAGGAGCCCAATCAGGCAGATGACTAACACCATCGAGAGAACCGTGCTGCCGCCCGCCATCATTGCCGCCGCAAGACTTCTGGCGGCAGACAGAATGGCCCGCAGCGCCCGTCCTGCCGCCTGGGATGCTTTCTGCGCGGTGGCCTGCGCCGCTTTCGCGGCTTGCTGATACCGCGTTGTCTGCACCGCTGCTTCCCGTGCGGCATGGGCGCTGCTTTGCAGCATGGCCGCCTGCTTCTGTGCGGACTCCAAAGTTTTCGCTGTATCAGCTATCTTCTTAGAACGCGGCGAAACAGAGACGATGTCACGCTCCATCGGCAAGTGCTTTTTCCTCGCTGGTTTGGGCAAGCTGGTTTCAGCCCGTTCTTTGATGTGAGGTATCTGCTCCGAACGCATTCTGCCCGGCATGGCGCTGCCGTCCCTATCTGAATGTAAGGCTTGTGCCGTCTTGATTCGGCGGCGCGATACGGCTCGCTTTTGCTCTGCCTGCCATCGGGCAGCTTTGCGCCCGCGTTCCTCCATGAATACTCTCTGCCCCTGCCGTTGCGGTTCCGCTGTCACTGTGACCTGTGTCTCTGTCTGTGCGCCGATATAGGTATCTTTTGTCTCGACCTTGGCGGCCTTTTGCGCGGCGTTCTGGCGCGCCTGCTGCCGTCCACGCTCCGCAGCGCTCTGCGGCTGCGACCCGGCAGAAGTGGTATCTTTTCCCTTGATAGCAGAAGGCTTTTGCTCTGTGGCATCGGCAGCAGGAGCGCCGCCCTCCGGCGTCTGCTCCTGCGGTTTCTTCTTCCGCTGCCGGGTGAGTTCCTTTTCTGCCCGACGCAGGCCGCGGGCGGCGGTGTCCTCAATGGCGTCGCCGCCATATTCATCCCGCCGCCCCTGCTGGGCGGTATCCCGGAGTTGAGTCCGCAGACGCTCCGAGCCGTCATCCAGCCCCTTGCGCAAAAGTTCCTTTGGCGCGGATACAGCTTTCTCTTTGACACGCTCACCCAGCGTGGGTTTTTCTTTAATTTTCTCCATGGGCTATCACGCAGCCAGGTCCGAGGGCTTTGTGGTCATTAAGCGGTAGAGCTTGTTCTTGGGGAAATGATCCACAAAAGGCACGATAGCGCTGCCGCACTTGATGAGCCCACGCCCGGAGTCCACATTGGTGATGTAGGAGAGCTGATTATCCGAGATGTTCAGCAGGCGCGCCAGTTCCTCCCGGTCTGTAGCCGCCTGATTCAGCATGATGAGGAATTCACTGTTTGCCAGCATGGTGCGGGCCGTGTGGGACTGCAGCAGGTCTTCGATATTCTGACTGATCCCCGTTCCGCAAGCCTGGTATTTTCGCATTCGTTTCCACAGGGTGAAGAGAAAATTGGCGCTGTACTCATGCTGGAACAGCAGGTAGATCTCATCAATATAGATCCAGGTGTTGCGCTTCAGCCCACGGTTGCGGATGATGCGGTTGAAGATGCTGTCCAGCACCACCAGCATTCCTACCGGCAGAAGCTGCTTGCCAAGGTCCCGGATATCGTAGCAGAGGATACGGGCGTTGGTGTCCACATTGGTGGGCTTGGCAAAGGTGTTGAGACTGCCGTCTGTAAACAGCTCAATGGCCAGCGCCACATCCTGCGCTTCCTTTTCCGGCTGGCGGAGCAGCTCCGCGTGGAAGTCCTGCAAGGTGGGGACCGCGCCGTGATAGCCGCTGCGGATATAGTCCCGGTACACCTGCGCGGTACAGCGGTCGATGACGGATTTTTCCTTGGCAGACAGCTTGCCTGCCCCGATGAGCTGTTCACAGAGGGAGAGCAGAAATTCAGATTTCAGCACCACGGGGTTCTCTCCGTCCCCATAGCCCTGCTCCATATCCATGGCGTTGATATGGTTGGGTGAGGTGGCGGAGATGTTGATGACCTGACCGCCCAGACCTTCGATGAGGGGGCGGTACTCCGATTCCGGATCGATGACGATGATATCGTCCTGCGTGGACAGCGCCAGTGACACCATCTCCTTCTTGGCGCTGAAGGATTTACCGGAGCCGGAGACGCCCAGAATGAATGCGTTGCCGTTGAGAAGCTGCCTGCGGTCCGCCACGATGAGATTTTTGCTGATGGCGTTCTGCCCGTAGTACACACCGCCACGATCCCAGATCTCCTGGGCCTTAAAGGGCATGAGAACAGCCAGCGCCTCCGTGGTCAGAGTGCGCAGGGCATCGATGCGGCGCAGGCCCAGCGGCAGCGCCGTCACCAGCCCGTCTGCCTGCTGCCAGTTCAGCGTCGTGAGCTGACAGAGGTGCTTGCGGGCAATGGACTGGAGCGTTTCCGTATCACTGTCCAGTTCTTCCTTGCTGTCTGCCAGATGTACCAGCGTCACCACGGCAAACATCATCCGCTGGTCGCGGGTGGTGAGATCGTCCAGCATCTCGCGGGTCTCCTTGCGCTGCTGCTCCAAATCGTAAGGTACAACGGCGGAGAAGTTATTGTTCGCGTTCTGCCGGCGCTGCCAGTTGGTCACATTGGTCTCCACACCCAGCAGGCGATTCTGCATCTCCCGCACCGCCTCATCGGTAGGGACAGGGATGATGTCAATGGACAGCATGAGACTGCGGTTCAGGCTGGTAAGCTCATTGATCATGGAATCCTTGATGTAGCTGGCATACTCCTTCAAAAAAAGCACCCGGCCATACTTACCGCCCATGATAAAATGATCCTTTTTGAATTCCATGCTGTCCGGGCAGATGGCGTCCTTGAAGGAACGCCCGTTCTTCATGTTCTCCCGGAGGTCAAAGCGGAACTCGCTTTCCTCACCCACACGGTAGAAATCATGCAGGATGTGGAGGCGGTCTGCCGCATCCAGTTCCTCGCAGTGGGAGTCCATGTGGTTCAGACGGGAAGAGGCGTCATGGACCGTGCGGTCAAAAAATGCGCGGGCCTCCTCTACATTTTTCTTGTGGACGGACAGTGTGATGTAGCGTTCCTGCACCACGCTGTTGGATGAGTCCGTCACCTTATCCAGCAGCATGGCGTTGTATTCCTTGCGTCCGCCGTCCAGATCATCTCCCTTGGGCGGGATGAGGATCTCCTGCTCAAAATTGCGCCGGTCCAGGCGCTTATTGTTGATGGTGATCTTCGTGGTGGAGCCGGTGTCCAGTGCGTTCAGCAGCTCGGAATAGCTGAGAAACATCGCCGTCTTATCCTCTTTCGAGGCAATGGCATAATTGATGTCGCTAAAACGCAGTGCTTTAGAATACTTGCTGCCAAATTGAAAGACCCCATCCGGCCAGATGCGGCGGATGGGGATGATGTCCTGTACAGATTTCGGAACCGTAAATCTTTCTTTGTCCTGCTTCAGTGTGTTTTGCAGAGTTTTAATCAAGTTTGAGAGCCTCCTTTATCGTTGAATTTTCCAGAGCTTTGGCGTATATGTTGTCCGATTTGAACACGAGCCTGCGGGGAAACAGGAATTCAGAGCGGATATACGCGAGCAGAAAGCGTTCCAGCGTCATGCCGTTATACTGAAAAAAGCCGCCCAGGGCAAAGGGAAAGGCTGCAAGCACGCAGACCCAGCCGATCTCCCCATTTCCCAGCACAGGGCGCAGGCCGAAATATACGCCCACTGCCACGGCGACCGCCAGCAGTGCGAACAGCAACTGCCGTAGGGACAGGCCGAAGAATAGACTCTCCTGGTAATTTCGTACTTCTTTGTTGATGCGGACCTCCAATAGATCACCTCCAAGTTTTTTCTGAGTTTTGCTGAACAGACTCTTGCTTTGTCTGTGCAGTCATGGTACTATGCCACAAACCCGATGAAGGAGGTCGTGACACATGATCGCTTTTCTGATGATCGCCGGGCTTGGCGTCCTGGCGCTTCTCTCCCGGCTGGCCGCGCTGACGCGGATGACCATCCCGCTGCTGTACACCGTGTCCATGCTGACGGTGTTCCACGGCTGGTATCGCACCCATACCGTGCTGGCAGACCGCATCCTGTTCGCTCTTGTAGGGCTGGTGGTGCTGTCCTGGCTGCTTTCGCTGATTCGCTTTGTCTGCGATCTTGTTATGCAGGCACGGGATGACGCTGCCGCTATGGAGTATTTCTCCTACCGTGTTCGCAAAGCCAGAGAGCGCGGTGAGGATACCGTCAGCACAGAGGGGCTGTGGCGCTGAATCAGCCAAGGCCCATCAGTTCCCGGATGATGCGGTCGCTCATCTTGATCGCGCCCACCAGCACCAGCATATTGAAGATCAGCTCGCCCACATAGTTCCACACGATGGTGGCTGCCGCCAGCGTATCGTCCGCGATGGCGGGCGGGGATGCCGCAAAGGAGGAGAAGATCACACAGGCCAATACGATGACACAGCCCTCCATGCAGATGGCGGCATAGCTTTTCAGAAAGGCTAAGCCAATACTGCTGGAGGGCTGTCCTGCGAAGCTGGCCAGCGGGATAGGCGCGATGGCCGTGGCGATATAGAGCTTAAAAAAACGGCTATACACCGTCAGGATCATCACGAGGGACAGAACCCAGATAAAGAGCGAGCCCAGCAGCGTCACTGCCCACAGCGGGATGGATTCGATAAATCCCACATCCTCGATGATGCTCACCAGTTCATCCGGTAATGTGGTGGCAGACATCGCCGTCAGCCCGGAGGAATCCATGATGGTCGTCACCATGCCCTGGGCAACGCGAAACGCGCCGGTCATCAGCTCCATGCCCCACGATACCGCCGCCTGCGCCAGCACAAAGCGGATGAAGCATTTGAAGGCCACTTCCGGCTTCTTCATCTCGGTAAAGCTGCCGCAGGTCTTGACCACGCCCATCACGAAAAACAGCACCAACAGCGCATACCCCACAGCTTTTAATCCATCGTTGATGTTCACGATGACATTCCAGACACCGCCGCCCTTAAAGGACTCCGGCGAGGTGCTGATAAGCTGCCAGATCTCTGCCAGCCTTCCGTTCCACATTTCCAGCGCAGAGTTCAAATTGTCTACGATCCAGTTTCCGCTTCCCATTCAAAATCACCTCCTACGGGAAGAACAGGGTGAACGGTATCATGCCGTTCACCCTGCCGCGTTTTTCAGCCGGTGATGAGGGAGAGGATCTCCTTAGTGAAGGTGATGACGATACCGCCTGCCACCGTCAGCATACCGTTGGCGCGCTGGGAGGGATCGTGGCTCTTGAGAGACAGGCCCACCTGCAGGATGCCGAAGCCCAGCAGGATGAGACCAATGGCGCGGATCAGCGAGAAAATAAAATCGGACAGGTTGTTGACCACCGTCAGCGGATCGTCCGCCGCCAGCGCAGGCACCGCGGTGGCGACCAGAAGCAGGGCAACGCAGGCAAAGACGGAATAGATCCGCTTTGCCTTTCTCTCGAAATTTTTGTTGTTCAAATCATGTTTCATGCTGCAGCATTCTCCTTTTCATTGTCAAAATCAGTTTGGAACAGCGGCTCTCCCGGAATGGGAGGCTCTGCCGTCCCGTGGTGGATGTAGGGCGGTCCGCCGCCATCCATCGTATAGCGGATGGCGGGATGCTCCATGAGCTCATACTTTTCGTCCATCACCGGCCGTGTGCCGCGGATGAACAGAATACAATACCGGTTATCCAGCATCCGCACCTCGTCCGGCGTCAGCAGTTCTCTGCCGCTCATCTGGAAGTTGGTGGAGTAAGACCCAGACCGCCCTTTGGTCTGCCCGTGGGTCTTGGTATCGATGGTGGACTTACCCAGGGCCTCCGAAATGTACTTGTGGGTGCTTGCCTCGTTACCGCCCAGATAGAGCAGCGTGTCCGAGTTGCCGGGGATGGTTTCCCACGAATCCTTGTACAGTTCCTTGATCTGCGCCATGTTCTGGATGATGGTGCTGCAGGAGATGTTGCGTGAGCGCATGGTCGCAAGCTCCCGCGGCAGCCCCGGCAGATTGACCGATGGCGCTTCATCCAAGATGAAATGCACATGGCAGGGCAAGGCTCCGTGATGGATCTGGTCTGCGCAGTAGTAAAGGGTCTGGAAAATCTGGGAGTACAGAAGACTCACTAAAAAAGTAAAGGTCGTATCATTATCCGGGATGACGGCGTACAGAGCGCACTTTCGCTCTCCCAGCGTGTAGAGATCCATGTCATCATGGTCGGTGACAGCTTTGATCTGCGGCAGATTGAAGGGTGCCAGCCGCACGGCGGCAGACACCAGAATCGATTTTGCCGTCTTGCCCGCCGCCTGCTTGAAAACCTTATATTGCCGCAGGGCAACACTTTCCGGGTTCTCATACTCCATTGCCCGGAACAGCAGATCCAGCGGGGAGACATACTCGTCATCGTCCTCCTTCACTTCGGCATATTCCAGCACACGCAGCACCATTGAAAAATTCTGCTCATATTCCGGCGCTTCCTGGAACAGCATGAGGATGATGGCCTGCAGCAGTGCTGTCTCGGACTTCGACCAGAACGGATCGGTCTCGTGACTGCCCTTGGGCGTCGTTGCCTGGATCAGCGTGTTCACCAGCTTCAGCGCGTCCTTTTCATCCCGCAGATAGCGGAACGGGTTATAGCCGTCCGACTGCGACAGATCTACCAGATTCAGCACTCGGATGTCGTATCCCTGCCGTTTCAGATACCCTCCGGTGGCGGTCAGCACCTCCATCTTCGGGTCCGTGATCACATAGTTGCTGTTTGCTTCCAGAATGTTGGGCTTGACATAGCCGCGCGTCTTGGCGGCGCCGCTGCCGCCAATGACCAGCACATTCAGTGAGCGCCGGTGCTTGTGGGTATCCAGCCCCAGCCGCACATGACGGGTGAGGATCTTGTTCTCCTTTTGACGGAACTGCGCGTTGAGCTGCCGGGGCGAGCCCCATGCGGCGGAGCCGTGTTCCTCTCCGTCCCGTGTTCTGCCCTGTCCGGAAGCATAGAGACACAGCCCCATGAGATACGCGCCGGTGCAGACGAGAATGGACAACAGACTCTTGTCTGTCCATTGGATCTGGAAGGGTTGTTCCAGCGCGGCAGTTAAGTTTGATAGCAGCTCCGGCAGACCGCCGCCAAGGGACTGGGCGATCAGCAGCGCCGCCCATACCACAGGGATATAGAGGAACAGCGCAAGTACCAGATCCGTTGTTTGGGATGTCTTTTTCAGCCGCATCACCTCCTGCATAAAAAATACGAGGCCGGCAGAGCATTCCACACTGCCGGCCTTGCTGACGAAACGGCTTTCTTACTTTGTCCTGTCCGGTCGTACTTTTTGACGGACCTTTTCCTTGGCCGGGGCAGACTTCTGCCGGGTATCCAGCTGCGCCTGATAGCCTTTCAGCCGTTCCAGAACCGAAGGCCGCTCACTCGTCATCGTCTCGGCAGTCGTTTCCCTGCCGCTGGATGAGGTCGATCTGCCTTTGGTATCTGGCAAGTCTGTTCCCGACCGAGATTCTTTTTTTGGCGCCACCTCCTGCCGCTTGCCCACAGGCGGTGTCACAGGCGTTTCCCCCTGCCGGGGGCGTTGCTGTTCGCGCTGCGGCGCCTCCTGTCCCACACGGGCTTCCTGCTCCTTAGAGGGGGCATCCTGCCGCGCCTGCTCCGGCTGCCCGGTATATCGGATGCGCTCAAAGATCATATTGGCGCGGTCGATCTCCGTTACCGGCATGATCACATCCACGACTTTTCCCTTGTTATCCGAATCACGGATGGCAGAGAACAGGATCTTCTGTTTTCCTGCCCGCTGCCTGAATTGCTGATACTGCTCCGGAGACATGGCGAATCGCCGCACATCGCGGGTCTCCTTCAGCATCTTTGCCAGATTGACTTTGCCGGAAATGGTCTTGTGTTTTTTCGCCAGCGCCATGGTGAGCGCCAGTACATTTTTAATGGCGGAGCCGCTCAGCCGGACAGCGACCTCGCTGCCGGAGAGCATCATGCGTACCAGCTGGTCCGCCGCTTCACCGCCTCCGATGTTCATGTTCCCGCACCTCCTTCTGGTGTTCTTCTGTTTTCTGGATGTCCTGCTCCATTACAGGCGTCTGCCGGCAGATCTCCCGGCAGAGCTTCAGCTTTTCCCGCTCTGCCCGGATCTTCCGATTCACCTCAGAGAGCTGCTCATACAGTTCTGCCTTTTCTTTCTTCAGCACCTCCTGCGGAACGCCGCTGTCCTCCAGCAGCTTCACGGCTTTCATATACTGCTCGAATTCCCGCTCCATGCCGGTGAGGCCTTCCTCGTATAACGCCCTGCTGGGTTCCAGCGCCTCCGCGTCTGCCAGCGCCGCATAGAGCGGCTGGCGTTTCTTCTTCCGCACATTGAGGAGGGTCCGCTGCTTTGTCAATCTGCCCAGCGTTTCCTCTGTGCGTTGTTCGAATGCCGCCATGTCAGCAGGCGTTGTGATGTCATTTCCCCGCAGGAACGCGAACTGCGCCTGATACCGTTCAAAGCGCATGACCGCCTGCCGCAGATGCGGCGTCATGCGGGGCGGGTACTGCCGCTTTTCGATCTTGCCCAGCAGATAGAGATAATGGACATAGAGAGCAAGGAAACCGCTGTACTTGGGATGCTTCCGGTACGGCTGATACGCCGGACGCACAGGCAAGACAGGCCGCAGCCCCGCTTCGATCTGTTCCAGGTTGCCCTGGATGGCAGTGCGGATACCGTCCTCTGTGAACAGCGGATCTCTCCTGCCGGGGTACTGGTATCGATCCTGTCCCCGCAGGCGGAAGCCGAGCCTGCCTCCATGATGGATCTCATACCCCTTATGCTCCATGAGCAGGAAGAAGTGGCCGAGGTCGTTGGCGTCCCGGATGGCATCCCGCAGATCCGTCTCCAGCATGGAGCGGAAGGTGGGCTGCCCCTTGGTCTGGCGCAGCCACTCAATGTAGCTGACCGACCTGGCAGGCGCGCCCTGCACGATGACAGATAATCCATGCTCCCGGCAGAGCCGGTCTGAAATGGCACGGATCTGCTGGTAGTAGCTTTGCTGCGTGCTGTGATACTTTTCGCCGGTATCTGCATTCACCGAATTAAATACAATATGCGAATGGATATGATGCCGGTCTACATGGGTCCCAATCACAACCTCAAAGCCGTCCAAGTGTTCCTGCGCAAATGCTTTAGCAATTTCTAAAGCAAGTTCAGGTGTGATTTCACCAGGCTTGAACGATTGAATGATGTGATAGCATTGACGCTTATCCAATCGTCCGGTTTCCAGCTTTGTTTTCATCATCTCGCGGTACTCTCTCCCTGGATCGCAATTAAAATGTGCTGTTAAAATATGCCCATCCGTTTTGTCACCGTTCAGAACATAATCAATGGCTTCTTTTAAGCCGCCGTTACGGGGCAGGATTTTCGTAACAGCCATTACTTATTCGCTATCCGGAACATAAGCTCATATACCTGATCCAGAAGATAGAGTCCCCGTTCGGCATCCTCCGGCTTCGCAATTCCGGCATTGACGCTGCGGGCGATCTGGTTGATGTTGTTGCCGATATGATGTATTTCCGTCCGGAGCTCTTTAATTTCTTTTGTAGGGCGGGCTTTGACCGGTCGTCCCTCAATAAGCCGTGCAAGATATGCCCGTTTTGTCAGCCTGCACTCTTTGGCCTGACAGCACAGCAGCTGATACTGCTGTGTTGTCAGTACGATGTGCAGATGGTGTTCTTTCTTGTTCTCATTCACATTTTTCTCCTTCCTGCGGCGTATAGCCGCAAGTTTTCCGCCCGCAGGCGGCATTGGGGACCGGGGTATCCTCGGCAAGCTGTGCAAATGTACATTTGCGCGATGCTTGCGCGCCAGCGCCGCCCACGGCGGCGTTGGCTGTTCCCCGCCGATGGCGGGGCGCTTTTTGAGAGGTAGGTTGATTCCAATACAGGCGGACACGGTCCGCACCTTTTCCAGAAAAAAGAAATGTCTGGCAGCAGCGCCAGACATCCGGTTTCGCAGGGTCCTTCCGCACAGGGTGTCAATGTAACACCCAAAATAGAAGAGGCAGGGTGTCTTGATGACACCCTGCCTGTCATTATTACCGTTCAAAATCATGGTCGTGCGCTGAACGCTCCCGTTTCTTCAATTTTCGCATTGAGAAATCAAGAATTCGCTCTTTTCTGGCCTGTAGCATGGTCTTATAAAACTGTTTTTGCAAGTCAGACGCAAATGGCGTTTCATCGATGATTGCAAATACTTGCTCCATATTGATTCTCGGAAGGATTCGCTTCAGTGCCGCATTGCAATCCGAATAAGACAACGACGAAATGAAGTTAAAATAATTGATTCTCTGTCCGTTGATCTTTATGCCGGAGAGAGGTAGAGAAAAGGTCCGAAGATCCTGCTCCTTCTGGCTTTCCAGTGTATTTCGCATGATGCTTTCGTCAGCCTGTGGATAAAGGCTGCTGCCGCAGTCATATACAGGAGCCAAGTGGAGCTCATCCGTCATGGTATTATACAGAAATCCCCAGTTGCCATTATGCCGATCCCAGTTGCCGATCAGGGCATCTACGATAAACATATCCCAGAAGTGCTGTTTCAGCAGCGCAGGTGGAAAGGCTGTCTGGTCCTCCATAGCTTGTGTGATATCAGACAGTTCTGTACCATAGCCGCTGTGTCCGGAATTGATCACCGTATTTTTCAGAGATGCGAAGTCCTGCAGCACGATTCCTGGTGAAGTGAAATCCTTGCAGGCAACAACAATTTTTTCCGCACCGTTTTTTCTGTAGATTCCCAGAAGTGTTTCCTGTGCGGCAATACCAACGCTGTTGAAAATATGGCAGCCAATGTATTCTGAAATGCAGCTATTGGCATAACTCAACTCTTTATTTTTAGGAGCGGGTGCCGGGAATTTCAGCATATACTGTTCACCGTCGTAAATGACAGCGATCTTTGCACCATTCGCTCCTGCATAAAACTTATTGCGGGTAGGTAAGGCTGTAAAATCAAGCATTGTACTCACTCCTTTCCCATACGAAGATATTTTTCTCTCAGATACCATGCCTGTTCTGATGAGATGACCTGCTCTACTTCATAGGAATTGATCAGCGCATTCAGGTCGCACCAGCAAAGATCCCAATGGTTATCCTGCCTGCCGCTATCAATGATGTTCCATGATTCCTCCATTCTCAGGATGGATTCGTGGAGGTCTTCCGGCAGTCCACATTCCAAATAGGACTGGTCCAGCGGCTTTCCCGTTTCCGGATCATATTGTGCGTTTCGATCATTCATACCTGTGTCCTCGCTTGTAACACCATTCTATTGTTTTTATTATATCGGCTTATCCCTGTTTTAGCAAGTAGTGTTGCCAGACAGCTCAGTAGATCATGCCGCCTTTTCCAGCTCGGCTCGGATACGTTCCCGCGCCAGCTCCGCATAGGTGTCTGTGACTTCGATGCCGGTGGCGGTATAGCCCTCCTGCACAGCCGCCAGCACCGTGGTACCGCTGCCGGCAAAGGGGTCCAGAATATGCCCGCCCGGTTCCGTGATCCTTACGATGTCCCGCATCAGCTGCAGCGGCTTCTCCGTCAGATGGATGCGGCTCTGGGGATTGCCGTATTTGAACACCCCCGGCAGACACGGGACCGGGCGGCTGATAGGCATATCGCCGTTGGAACCCCAGACAATATACTCCGCCTGCTGGCGGAAGCGCCCCTTCTGGGGACGGCTGTTGCCCTTATCCCAGACAGCGGTGCCGCGCCAGATCCAGCCTGCCCACTGGAGGGCGTCTGTGGCCGCGGGAAGCTGCCGCCAGTCGATAAACATACATACCGGCGCACCGCTCTTGCATACCTTTCGCGCTTCATACAACCACTCCGCCGCCCAGCGGGTCCAGGAGCGCTGGTCCTTGGCGTCCCCATCGAAAGGGGGCGGCGCATTCTCGCCCATACTGGAATACTTCCGTGCGGTGGATTTGTTTTTCTCCGCCTGGGTGCGCCCACCGGACGCATAGGGCGGATCGGTGATGACCGCGTCAAAGGTGTTGGGGGCAAAGGTCCCCAGCACCTTCAGGGCATCACCTTGGAGGATGCTCCATTTCTGATTATCGCTCATGCTCATGCTTCTCCTTCTTTTTCGTTCGATTTTCGCGGGGCGGAGACAGCTCCGTTTCCACATATTCGCTGATGATTCCCAGTGCTTCCTCGTAGCTGTGGCACGCTCCGCCCATGATGCGGGTCTGCATTTCCTTTGCCTCTGCCGCCATGCCATTCTGCCGAAGAACTCTGGCGGCAATACCCATCAGATGGAAGATGTTGCCGTCCTGCCCCAGCAGAGGGCAGAGAGGGCGGGGGATCTCCTGCCGGGCGAAGCGAAACCCGCCCAGCTTGTTGGGAACATAGTCGGACAGCCATGTGCCGCCGAATGCGCCGTGGGTCTGCAAACGCCACATCGCCAGTTTCCCCATGTCCACCTGAATGTTCTCGAAGGGGAACAGCAGATTGATGAGTCCATCGTGCTGAAAAACCTTGACCGTCTCAAAGCGGCTGCCATTCTGCAGGATGCCGTCCTGCGTCAGCAGGGCATTGATGCCATCCAGCCACTCCTGCGCCTCTCCGCCGCAGCCCTGCAGCACCAGTCCCTCCTGATGTTCCATATCCCGCAGATCGTCCGCGGTGATCCTCTCAATTGGCATTTATCTCTCCTTTCTTTTGGGATGCCGTGCAGGCGGCGTCCGGCCAATGGTCTTCTGATCCGTCAACACGGGGATGCCCAACTCGCCGGCTTTATAGATCTCCTGCCACATCCCATCCGTCCAGACCGGACCGTACACATTCATCTGCTGGCAGGATTCCAGCAGGCGCAGTCCCATCGCCCTGGCTTTCTCGTCCTGGGCGGGATCGGCGGGATCTGCGACAGGCGGGAACAGCAGATGCGGACAGATAGGGATATTTCCCTCCGCAAACACCTCCCGCGCTTTCTGCCGCGCAAACTCCACATTGTTTGTCACATCGCCCCGCAGCGGAGCACAGATATAGACCAGCTTGGGGCCGCTCCGTTCCAGCTCCGGCGTGCGCTCCCGGAATGCGGACAGATACTGTCCGACGACATCCCGCAGAGCGGCATAGTCCGCGGCAGTGGGATGATAGGCGTACCATTCCACTTTTCCGTAGTCATCCCACAGGTGGGGAATGACGCCGCTGCGGAAGTTGGGATTGTTCGGCACCTGCTTTTTACCCCAGACATCCTGAAAGCGCAGCAGCGTCCGGTCCACCACGCCCTCCGTGCGGTTGAGCACCGTAAGGCGGATGGCGTCATATTGGCTGGAGATATGGGTAGAGAGAAACTCCGCCCGTACACGCAGGTCCTTTCCGAGATCTCCCACGCACACACGCCCGGAGAATTGAGGCCGATCCACGAGATCGCTGTGTTCAAATAGCTTTCGCAGCTCCTGCTCATACACGGTCATCGCTCCACACCTCGTTTCTTTGGCGTTTTTGTTTTCATAGGACTTACTTCTTTTTGCAGAGGTTTCAAGGTCTCACGCCCGATGCCGCGGATCACGCTCCGGCTCTTGCCGCTCAGGACAAAGGTATCCCTTGTATCGTTGCGGACTTCCTCGCAGGGCAGGATCACGGCAGAACCGGTGATGCGGATATCCCCCTGCACCGTGCCATACACCTTGCAGTTGCCGGACAGGATGGGAGTCCCCATCGTATGGGGATCGTGAATGATCTGCGCGTTTCCGGAAGCCAGCGCTTTTCCGGTCATGGAGGCCCCGCGGAGATAGGCGTTGTCCTCGGCGCGGCTGTGGCCGCTCATCATGCTGCCTTTGGAAACATAGGCGCTGCCACAGGCAATGGCGTCGCCCCGCAGACAAGCATCCCGATCCACATAGGCGTCACCCGCTGCAATGGCGTCATCGAAGATCCATGCGCAGTCTCCCGGCTCCGCGGACAGGTTGCTTTCGCTTTCCACGAAACCGCCTATGTCGCCTGCGCAAATCTCACCGCAGATATCCCGCAGCGCGCGGATGCGGTGCAGGAACGGATATTCCTCATGGGCCATGTCTGTGATCTCATATTTCTGATTGCTGATGGTTCTCATCTCCTTTTCCTTTTTTATGCCGCTTTTTGGCACAGGGCATCTTCTTTTCGGAATGCCGCATCGATGTCGGAAAAGCGCTCCGTGCGGTTGAATTTCTCGGACACCTTTCCCGGCATGGCCTGCAGCTCCAGCATTTTCGCCCACAGCTCCGGATGGTTGTCATAAAGGTGCCGCAGCTCCTTCCGCTTGGCATTCGGGCAGAACCAGCAGCCGCCACGGTCTGTGAACGCATAGACAGGTGAAAGCAGCCCTGCCGTTTGGCAGAGCTGCTTTGCATCCTCTTCGGTGTAGTGATATTTTTCCAGCAGGGACACCTGATCTCCCTGCAAGCGGCGCAAGCGCACCGGCTCATCGCTGGCGATGCCCACATACTGCACAGTATCCGGTGTCAGAGTCCTGTTATACCGGCGGATGGGACGGAGCTTGCAGTCCCGCTGAACGTAGCAATGCCCGCACAGAGGGAATCCGCGCCGAAGTCCTTTTTTCGGACCGCGAGTAACTATTCCTGCAAACAAATCCAGATAGGTCTTATCCGAACGCAGCACACGAACCGGGATGCCCAACCGTTCCAGTCTGGGGATCGCAGTCTCATAGATGAATGCCCGATGCTCCGGCACCTCGCCGGAGATCCTTTTATCGAACATCACCTCACAGTAGACCGCTTCATCCAGCGGTTCCCC
>CEAC01030458.1_pt1 | contig 22992 bp, 30 predicted proteins | sample 557411 | NCBI WGS metagenome assembly CEAC01 (sample SAMEA3182094, study PRJEB8094) | gut metagenome | biome: human; feature: gut; material: Stool; isolation source: human stools | place: Canada | collected 2012-02-21
CTCCGGAAAGCATCGCCAGATTGGTGTATCCTGCGCCTTGTATGGTGTAGCGCAGGATACAGAGCAGCCCTAAGATCGGAAAGAAATAGCAAGAAACGTGTAGGAAGAGTACCGTGTTTTTAAGTATTTCCGTTTCCGAAGCGTCTACGAACAGCAATGATATCTTGTCGGAAGCCGACATCAGTATTGTAAAAGTGAAGACGGCATAGATCATCATCAGCAGCGAGCTGGCTTTGATCCCCTGCCAGATGCGTTCGGGTTTTCCGGCTCCGTAGTTTTGCCCCGTATAGGTAGCCATCGCTATACCTAAGCTTTCAAAGGCACAGATAAAGAACATCTTGATTCTCATTGCTGCTGTGAATGCGGCTACACAAGCTGTTCCCAAAGCGTTATTGGCACTTTGGAGCAAGATGCTGCCGATTGCCGTAATGGAGAATTGAAGTCCCATCGGTACTCCGATATATAAAAGATTTTTAGCCAGTGGAAAGCGGAATTTGCGGTCGTCAGCCGTCCCTTTCAGGACTGGAAAATGCTTGTACATATAAAAATAACAGAGAAGTGCCGACACTCCTTGTGACACGACGGTGGCGATACCAGCTCCTAACACGCCCCATCCCAACACGAGGATACAGAACAGGTCGAGCACGATGTTCAATACGGTAGAGAACAGCAGGAACCAAAATGGTGTTTTACTATCGCCGAGTGCACGTATGATGCTGGACAGCAAGTTGTAGAAGAACGTACAAGGTACTCCGATAAACGTTACGAGCAGATAATAGTAAGCTCCGTGAAAAATATTTTCCGGAGTCTGCATACTTCTCAGGATATCTGCACAGTATACGCTTGTCAGAACCGCAATGACGATCGACATCAGGGCTGCCAGTTGTAAACTGACCGTCACGTACCGTCGCATTGTCTTGTAGTCTCTCGCCCCGAATTTCTGTGCTACCGGAATCCCGAACCCGCAACAACACCCGTTGCAAAATCCTAAAATCAGGAATACGACCGAAGTGCTTGCCCCGATTGCTGCCAGATCATTGATCCCTAAGAATTTTCCAACGATAGCGGCATCCACAAGCGAGTAGGTTTGTTGCAATATATTTCCAAGCAACAGGGGAAAGGTGAAATTGAGAATAAGCGGCAGGGGAGCACCCTCCGTCATTTCTTTAGTAGTAGTTGCCATAAATGTGATACCTAAACAATTTTGGGGGACAAAGATAGAGAAAAGGATGGGAAGTTGTTCCGATAAGCGTATACAGATAGCAAAAAAATAGCGATGAAACTTCAATGCCTCATCGCTATTTTTTTATTAAGCTTAATCGAGTTATTCTCCTTTTTCGATCTGTTCCTGTACGATCGCATCTACGACAGCGACAGTCGTCAGGTTCAGGATGTCACGCGTAGAGCTTTCTACGTCGGTGAAGTGGATCGGTTTGTTCAAACCCATCTGGATCGGGCCGATCGTTTCGCTGATGCCGAGTGTGTCGAGCAACTTGTAAGCACTGTTGGCAGAACTCAGGTTCGGGAAGATCAGCGTGTTGACATCTTTGCCTTTCAACTTGTTGAACGGATACATGTCGTCGCGCAGTTTCTTGTCCAGAGCGAAGTTGACCTGCATTTCTCCATCTACCATCATGTCCGGATAGTTCTTGTGCAGATAGTCGATCGCGTCGTGGACCTTCAGCGGGCTGCCCTGCTTGTCGGAACCGAAGTTGGAGTAGGACAACATCGCCATAACCGGTTCGTGCGCGAAGAATTTCACAGCATCTTGAGTCAGGCGGGCGATATCGATCAATACTTCTGTCGACGGATGGCGGTTGATCAGCGTGTCGGCAATAAAGAACGTACCTTTCTTGCAAGTCAGGATATTCAAAGCACCGAAATGTGTGTAAGACGGACGGATACCGATGATCTGCTCTGCCATTTTGGTCACTTCGGAATAGCGGCTGTAAACGCCTGTCACGAAAGCATCGGCATCGCCTGTCGCAACCATCATCATACCGAATGCGTTGCGGTCGACCATCTTTTCGCAGGCTTCCGCATACGTGACACCTTCGCGGGCTTTCTTCTCAGACAGGATCTTGGCATAACGATGGCGGCGTTCCGTCTCGCGGTCGTGACGAAGGTTGACGATTTCGATCCCTTCGAGGCTGATATTTTCTTCGGCTGCGATCTTTTGCAGGCGTTCTTCGTTGCCTAAAAGGATAGGGATGCAGATACCTTCGGCTTTCGCTTCGGCAGCGGCTTTCAGCATATTGCCGTGGTTGGCTTCTGCAAATACCACCCGTTTCGGATTGGCTTTAGCCATATCGGTGAACGAACGGAGCAGCTTGTTGTCATATCCCATCATTTCGCGCAAGTGGTTGGCATATCCTTCCCAGTCGGTGATCGTCCGGCGGGATACGCCCGAGTCGATGGCTGCTTTGGCAACGGCACAGGAAACACGAGTCAGGAGTCGCGGGTCGAGCGCTTTCGGCAGGATGTAATCGCGTCCGAAAGTCGTCCGTTTCAGTTTGTAGGCAGCATTCACGACGTCGGGAACCGGTTCTTTGGCAAGTCCGGCGATTGCGTAAACGGCTGCTAATTTCATCTCTTCGTTGATTGCTTTGGCGTGTGTGTCCAATGCGCCGCGGAAAATATAAGGGAATCCTAATACATTATTGATCTGGTTCGGATAGTCGGAACGGCCTGTGGCAAAAATAATATCGTCGCGTGAGGCCATTGCATCGGCATACGAGATTTCCGGATTCGGGTTGGCCAAAGCGAACACGATCGGGTTCGTATTCATGGAGCGGACCATATCTTGAGTCAACACATTGGCGACCGATAATCCTAAGAACACGTCAGCTCCGACGACGGCTTCCGTCAATGTCTTGATGTCGCGGTCGGTAGCGAAGAATTTCTTGGATTCGTTCAAGTCCGTGCGATGTGTGGAGATAACCCCTTTGCTGTCGCACATGATGATGTTTTCCTTCCTTGCCCCCAACATTATATATAGTTTCGTGCAAGAGATGGAAGCGGCTCCGGCGCCATTCACCACGATCTTCACGTCCTCGATCTTCTTCCCTGCGATCTCCAGCGCGTTGATCAAGCCTGCGCCGGAGATGATAGCTGTCCCGTGCTGGTCGTCGTGCATGACTGGAATATCCAGTTCTTCTTTCAGGCGTGTTTCGATCTTGAAACATTCGGGAGCTTTGATATCTTCAAGGTTGATGCCTCCGAAAGTGGGTGCGATGGCCTTTACCGTTTCGATAAATTTGTCAGGGTCTTTCTCGTTCACTTCGATATCGAATACGTCGATACCTGCAAAGATCTTGAACAACAGTCCTTTCCCTTCCATCACCGGCTTGCCGGCCAACGGACCGATATCTCCTAATCCCAATACGGCGGTACCATTCGAAATAACGGCAACCAGGTTTCCTTTAGAAGTATATTTGTAAGCATCCAACGGATTCTTTTCGATTTCCAGACAGGGTTCGGCAACGCCGGGCGAATAAGCCAGCGACAAATCCATCTGGGTACTATAGGGCTTGGTGGGAACGACTTCTATCTTTCCCGGCTTGCCTTCCGCATGATAGCGAAGTGCTTCTTCTTTAGTGATCTTAGCCATAGATTATTTTATAGTTTTTAATTTGTTGTTTGTCTTTCGAAAATTGCACACAAAAGTAACAAATTATTATGAATATGGTGTCGGTCGCTTACATTTAGTTGCTCGAATTTTGTGTGTTTGCTGGTCTCGGCTATTTGTTTTATCTTCGCACCTTTAATTTAATAGGGGGGGAATGTGAAACAGACAATGGCTAAATATATGAAATGGCTGCTGCCGGCACTTTTTATAGTGTACTACAGTAGTATTTCTTTATTTATGCACGTCCATGTCGAGAATGGCACGACGATTGTCCATTCGCATCCATTCGAGAGAGCGGCAGACGGCACCTACCATCATCACTCGTCTCTTTCGGAAATCCAGTTGTTCCATTTGCTGACGACTGTTCATGTGCAGGATGGAGCCATCCATTCGCTGCTTCTACAAATTTATGTTACACCGAATTATAAAATAATTGATAATCCGGTCTATCCGGATTATTTGGTCCCTGTCTTAGGGAAACTGTCTCTCCGCGCTCCTCCTTTTGTCTGATAAAATAGCGTCTGTCCGTTAGTGGAGTATCAAAAAGCTTTCACCTTCTGAAAGATAGTAAAAATAAAGTTTCAGTTTGTTTCATATAGGTGAAACTTTATTTTCCCTGGTAGGAAACTTTATTTTCCATTGCATGAAACAAAATTTTCGTGCAATGGAAACAGCTGTTGTCTGCAAGTATGGGGCTTAAAACGAAGTGATAAAATATAGATAGGACGAAAATAATAGTATGAGGCTATAAAACAGTAAGTTATAAAGGAATAGGCTCGAACGACCTCGCAAAACGAAATGACTTTATCTTTACCTTATGTTTACATTCGAACGCCTGATTTGGGGCGATTCTTTGCCTTATCTTTACATCGGGCTTTGCATGGTGTATCTTTTATCGCTGAAGATATGAAACGCCGCCAGATCGCCTTAAAACAGGTTGGTTTGGTTGGCGTTCTTTTTATGTCGTTTCGTTATGCGTTTTTGGAAGTTTAACGTATAAAATACTTCCAAATAATTATTATTTGGTACTTTTGTGTAAAAGATATTTCCAAATAGCATGGAGAAACGAGAGGTAAAAGTAGTGCATGTACACCTGATTTTCGAGAAGAAAGATTTCTATTTCGGAAGTCTGTCGGCAGTGTTTGATACGCTGGAGGAAGAGCGGATCGGTATCAAGAAAAGTACCCTTTTACACGCTGGTTTGACTGATGGCAGCATAAAGATGACACAAAGAGCCAGGATTGTTGTTTCTCACCTTATTAGAGGCAATCGTTAAACCGTTGTTATATTGCTGTTTAAAGGCTGTTGTGATACTCGTTTCCGTAGTATCATAGCGGCCTTTCTTTATGTGCGTAAAAACAAAAAGAACTACAAAAAGACTTATATAAAAGAACTACAATCATAAATGTTAAAACACTTACAAAAGACTTACAAAAAGTCGTATTTTCGATATTGTACGGATATACAAAAAGTCAGAAAAACGGCAGCTTTGACAAAAAAATATCTTTAAGTGGGTAGAAAAAGCCACCAATATAAACGTATTAATCAATGTGATTATGTGTATTATATTACATATTATCAAGTAGTTATGACTTGTATCTTCTATCCCCGCTTTCATTTTTGCGTGCGTATGCCTTTGAGGGCTATTCAAGCCCCACATGGCCAACCACAACGGCGATACCGGTTATTTCGTCAACAGGTATGTCAAATGGCGGATATTCTTTGTTGTCTGAGACTGCGCGTAAATGTTTTTTGTCTTCCCCTGGCATAAGTCGTTTCACTAATATGCCTTGCTCGCGTGTAGCTATTACGTGGCACTTATTCCATTGCAGGAATTGAGTGCTGCGGAGTATAGAGCATGCGATAACGTCTCCCGGATTAAAGTGAGGGTACATGGAAAGCCCAGAAACCTCAATCATAAAATCAACATGGCAATATTTGAATTTAGGAATAACATAATACTCCTTTACGTCGGCTTCTTCAATAGAAAAATCTCCATTACCGAAACCGGCTGCTGCCTTTCGTGTCACTAAAGGGATGGGGTGCAACCCGTTTCGTGCGGCCTCAGCAAATGGTATAGCTTCCGGTTTGCTAAGAGTGCTATCTATTGAGGTTTCAGGTGAAGAACATACTGATCTTACCTGTGCTAAATCTCCTTGTGAAGAACTGCTTTCCTTTAGCATTGCTCCCTTTCCATTGCTAAGTAACCAAGCAGGGTTAAGATATTCGCATTTTGCGAATATTAATTCAATATCAAAAGTATTTCTTTTAAGCCACGAACTAATTGTTTGTGGTGTAACGCCTAATATATTAGCAAACTGGGCCTTATTTCCACCTGTGCAATGGCGTATAATAGCATTTAACATTTCTGTTTTTTCCATGTGTCTCAATAAATATATAAGCATTTTGAGAAATAATTCTCAATTTGCTTGTTTTGTATTCGCAAACTGCTTATATTTGCGGCATATTAACAATGATAACGGGCGGTAAATATAGAAAAAACGCTCAAGACGGCATAATTAAAACGGTTAAACATGAAAGCAATTAAAGTCTTTATCGACGAAAGGGAGCAGTTTAAGATGCTGAACCTTATAGAAAAGTTCAACGGCCACGAGGATATTGTGGCTACGGGGACGGGGCAAACGGATTTTGTAGTAGCCACTTCTGGCGAATGTGCGATGGCTTATGTAAGGGCGGTTCTTGCCGGAAAATTGGATGATTGTACGATTGAAACTATAAAATAAAGGAGGAAAGGCACATGAAAGTGAATCGTAAGGCTGGAACTTGTAATAGTTGGCAGGAAATGGACATAGAGAGTCGTCAAGCTGTGTATTTGGCGGAACGACTGGTTGAAAATAAGCGTGGTGTGGTGGTTGGAAAAGAACATATCGGAAGTTGTACGTTGGAGGTATGTTACGGGTGTAACATTTCTAATACCCAAATAGATATAGTGGATCGTTATGGACTGACAGTAGCTTTTTACTCCAACGGTTATTTCTACGATAGCATTTCAAAACAGCGTGTGGAATTATTCTAAACAAAGAATAATTAGAACAGAATAATAACGGTATTTAAAAAGCAATAGAATATGAAACGACAAATAATAATCGACAGCGACGCAAGAAAGAGACTCCAGGAGGCATTTGGAGTTACCCGCGTTACGGTGTGGAAAGCACTCAACTATGAGAGCGACAACGAATTGGCCCGGAAAATCCGCTATACGGCCAAAAAGGAAATGGGCGGCGTGGAAATAAACGGTCCGCTTCCGGGTTTTGATACGACCCACCAAACGGCCGAAGGAACTATGACACAAACATTCGGTCCTCGTGTGAAAATCATATTGCACATGAATACCAACCGGCTGGCGGTATTGGTAGACGGCGAGGTTTGCCGGATTGAAGACGGGCTTACCCTTTCCGAATTTATGAGTGTACAAGGCGAAGTCTATAAAATGGCTCAGTCTTTACAGGGATAAGGAGGTTTGATATGGAATACTTCGGAAAAATATTATGTATTTCAAAAGAGGACCTGACAAGGGATGATCGCCCGATGGTAGGAGGCTATCAGATAGACGACATTAAAGCTCCTATTATGAGTGTAAGTTGCTACGATCAACTGGTTTATAGAAAGAAAATTCGAGTTATCCGAAAAGGCGTAGGTCGTGGTGTTACCGCATTAGTTTCAGTTGAGAGTCTCCCGGAGAAATATCGAAAAAGAGTAGAAGAAAAATACGGCAATATGCGCCTGGAAATACTTAGACATTGGTTTTTGGTTCATTGGGTGGTAGACGATTCCGCCCGGACATTTTATACTCGGAAAAGCCTTGTTCTCGGTGATAATTTTGATTTGGAGAAACAGCAGGAATGTGTTCTGAATGCTTCTGCGATACAGGCTGTTCTTAGGCTGATGGACGACGTAAAAATGCAACGTGCCGTCATGCAGGGCGAACGGTTATGCTGGGAGGAAATGGCTGGGGCGATCAATTTCTATCAAGCCGAGTTCGGCCATACGCTCCCCCTTTCGGTAAACCGCTTTAAAAAGAAGGTTCTCGAATTTAAAGAGAAAGGCTACGAAGCCCTTATCAGCAAGAAGTTTGGTAACCAGAACACGCGCCTGGTGAACGTGAAGATCGAAAAGCTGCTTGTCAGTATCGCTGCACGTCCCAATCGGCCGTGGAACACCAGCGTTTGCGATATGTACAACCAGTTTGTACGTGGCGAGTTGGAAATGTTCAATCCGGAAACCGGAGAAATCTATAACCCGGCGGATTTTACAGATAAGAAAGGTAACCCGATAGAGTTAAGCCCTTCGACCGTTCAATATTATTTGACGTTGCCTAAAAATCAGGCCTTGATAGACAAACAGCAGATGAGCTGGACAACCTTCATGCACGAGCAACGCCCGCACGTCCATCGCGAATCACCCGAATACAGTTTCAGTAAGGTATCTTTTGACGACCGCGATTTGCCGCGCAAATTGAAAGACAGCAAACAACGTCCGAAGGCTTATTATGCTTATGATGTGGCAAGCCAGTGTGTGGTCGGATTCTCCTACAGCCGGAAAAAGGACGTGGATTTGGTTGTGGATATGTTTCGAAATATGTTCCGGCTGATAGAGCGTAACGGTTGGGGAATCCCGGCACAGGTAGAAGTCGAGAATCATTTAATGAGCCAATGGAAAGAGGGTTTTCTGGAAGCTGGGAAGGTGTTTAAGTTTGTCCGCTTTTGTGCCCCGCAAAATTCGCAGGAAAAATACGCTGAGCCACTGAACGGAGCCAAAAAGCGAAGTTTGGAACACGAACATCAGTTAGGTATTGGTCGGTTTTACGCCAAAAGTAAGAAGTACCGGACAGAGGCAAAGAAAGTGTTCGACGAACTAAATGATACTTACGTGGATAAACAATATTACACGTGGGAGGAATTGATTGCGGAGGACCAGGAGATTATTAGGTTATTTAATGAATCACTTCATCCGAACCAAAAAAAATATCCGGGGATGAGCCGTTGGCAGGTGCTTTGTGAACGTATGAACCCGAATTTACAACCGTACGATAAAGCCTATATAGCCCAATTTATTGGCGAGTGCGTACCGACCACTATCCGGCGTAACAGTTACTGCCGGGTGAATTATACGGATTATTGGTTGAGCTCTCCGGAGGTCATAGAGAAGTTATCCCCGAATAATTATAAGGTGGATGCTTACTATATACCGGAAGAGGACGGTAGCATAAAGGACGTGTTTATTTATCAGGACGGGAAACAGATCGACACGTTGGTTGATATGGGGCGGTTCAATACTGCTGATGTGGAACAGACTGAGGAAGATAAGCGAATTTTAGGTAAACAGATGAAATATATCCACGCTTTTGATGAAATGATGGTCCGCAACGGCGTTACCCCCGTCGGCACCTTGAAATCGGAATCCGTCAAACAGATAGCCTCGGCACCGGTTAAGGCAGTGAAGATACCGAAAACAGAGGAGATTGACTACTTAAATTATTTCAAAGGCAAAGATTACACCCGTATCGGACAAGATGCGGTTTAAACAGCATTATAAAACAATTCAAAAAGCATTATAACATGGAAGTAACGAAAGAAATAAAAGACCGTATATTGGCCGCTATTCGTGTCAATCGTGAGAATTATCCGAGTGACAACAAGCACGCTGCCGCATTGGGTATTTCAGCAAGTGTGTATAACTCTTTAAAAAAAGGAATAACGGATAAACAGGTAAGCGATACGAACTGGATTTGCCTTGCTCGCCGGTTGAACGTCTCTTTGCAGAACGAAATCGAATGGAAAGTCGCCGAAACTCCGACTTTCCTGTTTATCACAGAACAGCTTCGCACTTGCCAGGAAAGCGGTGTGTCCGCCCTGCTTTGCGACCTTGCCAATATCGGAAAGACATTCACGGCACGCGCCTATGTTAAAGCACATCGCAACGCTATCTATGTGGATTGCTCTCAGGTAAAGAACAAATCACGCCTGATCCGCTTTATCGCCAAAGAGTTCGGTGTAAATAACAACGGCCGGTATGCAGACGTGTACGATGACCTTTGTTTTTATCTCCGGACGTTGGAACATCCGCTTATCATATTGGACGAGGCCGGAGACCTGCAATATGACGCTTTTCTCGAACTGAAAGCCCTGTGGAATGCTACTGAACGCGGTTGTGCTTGGTACATGATGGGTGCCGACGGGCTTCGGGCAAAGATCACTCGCTCCATCGAAAACGAAAAGATCGGCTATACGGAAATGTTCTCGCGCTACGGCGATAAGTTTAGTAAGGTAACACCGGACGATGGCAAAGAACGTGAAGTATTTCTGAAGGCGCAGGCGGCTATGGTGGTCAAGGTAAACGCCCCGGAACGTAACGATATCATGCAGATTGTAAATCGTACCGGCGGAAGTCTCCGTCGGGTTTACACCGAAATAGAAAAGTTAAGAAAGGGGGGGGAAGCATGAAACGGGCCTATTCCCCAACAGAGGTGCAACAGATGAACATTCCCAGTTTTCCATTCGAGGGGAAATGGGAGGCCGCTTTCGGACATCCCGATCGTACAGGTGTATGGATTATTTGGGGTGAAAGCGGTAATGGAAAAAGCAGCTTTGTGATGCAATTGGCAAAATACCTTTGCCAGTGGTGTACGGTAGCCTATGACAGCTTGGAAGAAAGTACCGGCCTTTCGTTTCAGAACACTTTGAATCGGGAGCGCATGGAGGAAGTGAATTACAAGTTCAAAATATTGGACCGGGAACCAATGGATGACTTGAGTGAACGTCTTTTGAAACGTCGTAGTCCGGATGTGGTGATAATAGACAGTTTTCAATATACAGGATTGACTTATGCTGCCTACAAGACGCTCAAAGAAAAACATCGGAATAAGCTGCTGGTATTTGTCAGTCACTGCGAGGGTGAAAAACCGGAAGGACGTGCGGCGAAGAAAGTTGCCTATGACGCAGACATGAAAATATTTATCCGAGGATTCCGTGCCGTGTGTAAAGGAAGGTTTATCACCCAGCCTGGCAATTCTTATATAATTTGGGAGGAAGGTGCCGCCCAGTATTCAATGAAGTAAAAATCGTAAATCATGAAATTATGGATGAAGTGATAGAAGCAATCGTAAACGACGCGGTGGAAAGAGCAACGGCCTTTTCCCCCGGCGACCAATCATTCATTTACAGTGAGGTATCAGACCGCCTGTCGGATTTATCGCATACGGCACTGATGACCGAGTACGGATTTAAAGAGGAGGATTTCGAATGAGCAGGAGCTACGCACGTTTTTATATCCTCTTGAACCGTCTGCCCACGGAGGATAAGGACGAGTTGAAAGCCTCGCTGGTCAGCCAATACACCGGAGGACGCACCGAATCGCTCCGGGAAATGACCGTTAACGAGTACGACGCCATGTGCGAGGACATGCAGCGTATGGATGAGAATTACAAGGCGCGGGAAATCTACCGTGAGCAGCTGCGGCAGAAACGCTCCACGGTGCTGAAGTTGATGCAAAAGCAGGGCATTGACACGACCGACTGGAACCGGGTGGACGCCTACTGCCAGAATCCCCGGATCGCGGGCAAGAAGTTCGCCCGGCTGACGACCGGGGAACTGGATACGGTGGCCATCAAACTCCGGATCATCCAAAGGAAAGAGAGGGAAAAGAACACGGATTATTCACAACTAAATTAATTAAAGCTATGACAGAAGAAAGAAAAGCCGTTGAAATGACGGACGAAGAACTGAAACAATTCGAGGCGTTCAAGGCAGAACAGGCCGCCAAGCGAGCCAAGGAACAGGCCAAACGTGACCGCGAGGCCTACAAGGAACTGGTGGACGAAACGATCGAGGAGGCGATCCCGGACTTGCAAGCGGTAAGCGACTGCATCAAGACCGTGAAAAACGGCGTACTGAATAACTTCCGCCGCGTGATCGACATGAAGTCGGAAGTCTTGAAGTTGAAAAAAGACGGCCAACGCACGGACACCTTCACCAATTCCGCTGGAGACAAGCGTATCACCGTAGGGTATTATGAAACCGACGGCTACCGCGACACGGTGGAGGACGGTATCGCCATCGTGAAGGAGTATATCGAGGGGCTTGCCGACAACAAGAAAACGAAGGCACTCGTAAAAATGGTACTCCGCCTGTTGGCCCGTAACGCGCAAGGAACGCTGAAGGCAAGCCGTATTGTCCAGCTTCGCAAGATAGCCGAGGAATCGGAAGACGAGCGTTTCATGGAAGGCGTGCAGATCATCGAGGAGGCCTACCAGCCGGCCATCAGCAAACAGTTTATCCGGGCCGAGATTAAGAACGATAACGGGGCATGGATAGCGATACCGTTAGGAATGACAGAGGCATGAAGGTAAAATCTGCCACCCTTACCCCCGGCTACTGGATATATGTCTGTCCCTGCGACTTTCAGTATTCGGTTTGTCGGGTGGATAAAACAGAGGGGAAATGGCTGGTATATTGTTTCAAATGCAAACAATCCAATGGAAAATATCACAAGATTATGGTAGAAAGAATAGAATTTTCTAAAAACTGGAACGGGAAATTGAACGGCGATAGCTTCACAACCATGAGGCTGCATGATCCCGTGAAATATTGCGTCGGTGCCGTCAAGCAGATTTACTTGAAGGGCATCTGGAAGGGGAATGCCCGGATCATAGACGTGAAACGCATCCACCTTTCGGATATAAACCTGTTCGTTTCAAAGTTGGACATGGGCCTTTCGGCGGAAGATTGCAGGCAGGCGCTTCGCGCCATGTACAAGCATCGCCCGGTCAATTGGGAAACCCAGCTGATCGACCTTTGCCTTCTGGAATACCTGAAGGAATCTAAAGAACCGGGATTGTTCCCGTGTCAGGAAGGGGAGGTGAGAGTATGAGCAGGAGCGTACAATCGATCGATCTTTTTATTGACAAATACACCCCCAAGACGGAGGTTGTGAAAGCCAGGGGCTTTATTTGCCCCTCCTGTAACGGGAGTGGCGGTTTCCAGGAAGAAATAGGGCGTGACGATTACAGGTGGAAGACTTGCCCCCGTTGTGACGGGACGGGTAGAATGAGGGCTGTCGTTACGGTGGACTGGAAAGCGGATTACGACTCTTGAAAACCTATGGTCCGAAAATGCCGGACAGCAGGTTTGGTCTGACAATGATTAATTTTTAAAACAGAGGAGAAATGATGAACAGTATTTTAAACAGGTTAAAAAGAAAAGCAGATCGACCGAATAAGACGGACGAACTGTTACCAAAACGGGAGAGAATGATCCCACCGCATATCGTGGTCTGCAAGGTCTGCGAGGGCAAGGGGACGAAAGAGGGCGCGACCTGCCCGCAGTGTAAAGGTTCCGGGCGTGTGATCGTATCGTGTGAGGTAACAACTTATGTATCGGCTTATGTGCCAGAAAACGATTAAAAATAATCAGTCATGGAAGAAAAAGTAAGAATAGTAATGGAATTGGATAAGAACGTGGTTCAGACAGCGTGTTTTTTAGCTGATATAAACCTGTCGGATGAAGTCTGGCAGAAAATGGTTGCAGAACCAATTCTTTTCCCCATGGAACTTGCGGGAGAACAAAAAAAGGAAATGGAATTGGGAATAGCAATGGCCGCTTTGGGTTTAACACTACAAAAACAGGAGGAAACAGAATAATTATGGGTTATGATTTAATACCAAAAAAAAAGGGGGTCGATTGTAAAAGCGGAATGATATTTACATGGCCCGTCATACTGAACGAAACCGGTGCTTGCTACCTGTTCGGCTATGGGGACCACACATTTTCTCCGGGAAAATATATTTATGTCGGTTCCCGGAAAGATGGCAGTCCGGTAAGCAATGACGGATTTGAAGTCACAAAAGAAGAAGCCTGTATCATGGCGAGGCTCTTTAGGGGGTATGTCTCTGTAAAAAGGGGGTTGAAGGAAGAATGGGACCAGCTGTCGGAACAGGCACAAATCAAGATCAAATCCATGTTAGGGGAAAAAGCGGAACCACCGGCTGAAGAGTTCTTACATAAGATAGAAATGCTGGCAGATTTCTGTGAACAGTCGGAAGGCTTTAATATCTGTTGAATATGAATGCGACAGATCAAGCCAAATTATGCAAGGCAGGTTATACCATACTTCGCCGGATGGATTATCCTTCTCCATGCATAAAATTCAAAAGTGAAGCCAATCCGCATAGCTGGAAAAGATACGGCGATTATTACCCCAGCAAAGCGGAAAGGGACAGGAGCATGAAACGTTTATTGCAAAGCAACGATATAATAGAGGATTGAATTATGAACATGAAAGATTTAGGACTGGTTCCCAGTGTGGCACAATGCGTCAAAGATGCTGAAGGAATGGCGGAATTTATCAAGGAACAAATCCCAAGATTGAGAAGCAGAGTCAAAAAGCGGCAAAGTAAGAGAAGCCTTGAGTTTTTCGAGGCGGTGGCTTACCACTTGAAACGATTGCAACGGCTGGAATCGATGAAATAACCGGATAATAATTATCAAGCGGCGGGAAGTACAAAAAGCTGTCCCGCCGCTTGTTTTTTGGGGTGATTGATTTAAACAAACTTAAAAACCGTCTGTTCCAAACAAACTTAAAGGCCGATGCCGCCTTGAAATACGGTATAAAGCTGTACTTTTGTATTAAATACATTGATTCTATGGCCAAAGGACGAGATAAACAGCTGATCAGAAAACGGGATGAAGCCCTGTGCCGCCGCTACTATTATTGGACGGAGGCGCAGAGCGTCCGCTTCGACCGTGCCCTGAAGATCCTTTCCGAGGAGTTCTTTTTGTCGGAGGAGCGCATCATGGCCATTATCCGTGAACGCAGCAAGGTCGATCCGGATATCCACCCGGTCCCCAAAGTCCGTGCGCCCCGTTTAACCTTCAAGCAGCTTTCCCTGTTCACGGACGATGCCGGCTATCCAATAGCGCGGATTCATCGCGATAGCTGAACGAGAACACAAATTCATACACCTTGATGTTTCCGGGCAGGGTATAATCCCGGCTTTTGACTCTGACCAGTTCGTCCATGTTCCGGCAGAACCGGAAGTTTTGCAGTGTCCGGTATAGTTTCCCGGCCATTTCCATGCGCTCCTTGATACGCCCGGTCGTTCCGCTTCCGATGTGGGTATCGTGGTAACAGTCGATGCCCAGCCGGACGGTCAATGTTATTTCCCCCGCCTGCGTCCCCATTCCGATGTCTTTCCAGTCCGCCTCGGTATTTCCCACCAGTACGCATGGAAACGTCACCGGATAAAAATCCTCGTTTTCCGAATCCATTCCTTCCAGTTGGCCGTAGTCCTCGTCGATGTAGGCTATTTCCGGCATTTCATTTTCTATCCTTTTCAGGATTGCGATGTACAGTTCCTCCATGTTGTTTATTTTAAAATGTTCCTTATTTCCGTTTCGACGGTTTGCCCGATTTGTTTGTTCAATTCCGTGCTTTCACCGATAAACTGGCGTTGGGGGATTTTTACCTTCAGCTTTTTCTTCCGGGTAAGGGCGAGCCCTTTCCACATACCGGCTTCCGGCGGCAGTTCCCGTTGCCTTGTTTTCCCCTTTCTTTTCCCCTTAGCGGCCTTTTTTCGTATGCCTGCCGCCTTGTAATACATCGCCCACGCGAACTTCCGCATCCGGGGTGTCACGGTCGGACGCGTCTCGCCTCCCCAGTTATGCGGCGGGGCGTATTTCACGTCGTTGGCCACCCTGACGCGGTAGTCTCCCGGCGTATATTTGACGGATGAGAACAGATGGTTGCGCCGTGAGAGCAGCGGGCCGTAACCTGCCGCCGCAGACCTGGAGCCGGACCGCTGGCGTTTTGTCACCGGCCAGCGCCGCAGGCCGCCATTGACAAAGCCTCCCTTGCGGAAGTTGTCCTGGTAATGGTCTTTGGCCATGCGTCCCACCTTGACGGGCAGCTCGCGTCGCATGAGCGTGTCCAGCTCCTTTTGCTTGGCCTTGAGCAAGGCTGAAAAATCTTTTATATCCATAATTTGGTAGTTTGAATAATTGCCAGTACTTTTACTGGCGACTGTTACCCATATCATTTTCGGGCAAAATAAAGATTCCGAGTTTTATTTTGAACAAGATACAAAGAATGGCCCCTATGGTGGCCGGAACGAAAGGACCGGCGACTCCCTACCCCCATCGTATGTAGTGACAGTCACACCTACGGGGGCCTTTCTTTTTGTCACTATTCTTTTGGAAATATGGCTGTCGAAAAGAATTTGATTGAACTCGTCCAAGTGGACGGCAAAGAACTGGCTATTGAGCGCCAGAATGAGAACTGCTGGGTGAACCTTACTGAAATGGCAAAACCGTTCGGGAAACTCCCTAAAGACTGGCTGAAACAACAGTACGTAAAGGATTATCTGCAATTTCTTGCAGACATGATCAACGAGAGAAAGGACGTGCGTCCTATCACTCCTGACCAAACGGCGAATTATCCTATCACTCCCGGAGACCTGATTATTGTCCGAAAAGGAAATACCTCTAAGTACGAGCAAGGTACATGGTGCACCGATTACCGCATTGCGATGCGTTTCGCCCAGTGGCTTGACGCGCGTTTCAGCGTCAAGGTAGACACTCTCCTTGTCCGTATCGCCAACGGCGAGCTGATGGTGAACGACAGCAGCCTGTTCCATTTGGGCGGCGAACAGTGGGTAAGCTGTGCCGACTACTGCAAGGCGTTCGGGAAATCCATGTACTCCTTCTACGGTCTGATAGGCAATTATCCCCAATCTTTCTGCAACTGGAAAGGGCAGTGGTACATGAACCACCGGCTTTTCGTCATGAAGGAAATACAGGCACGGTTTGAGGACCGCCGTACCGAGTTGCGCGGCCAAGGGGACAAACGCCAGCTTTCCATCCACTTTCCTGATGAAGCCTGCATGACGGAACTTTTTTCCAAGGAACAAAAATGATGTCATAGGTTTGTACATTGCAGATTAATTTGTATTTTTGCCACAGAAGGGATAGCTTAAAAAGCGTGGCCTTGGATTGCAGTTCCAAGGATGCTGCTTTCAGGTTATCCTTTTTTGTTGGATAAATATTTTAAAATGTTATCGCTGTCAGACACACTGTGCAATTTGACACTTCCATCGATCAGCTCTCTTACGATAACCCAGCTCTTCTCCCCGTGTATGGTGATTTCGAACAGGTGCATTGTAATGTCCGGGTCATGTTTGTCCGGCCCGTATCCTATATAATTTGATTCCGCGATGACATTTTCAATTACCGGCAGCAAGGCGTTTTTCTCCGTAATCCATTTATGGGGCTGGTTAAGCCACTCCTTGATACTTGCCATGCTGACAACGATATCCTTTCCAAAATCATTGTTATGAAGCGTCCGGGATGTTAAGAACCTTGCTTGTTCCTTAATTTCCGCGCGTTGCCTTCTCATCCGTTCCTTGTCTTCAATTTCTTCCATGAGTTTTTCCACCGCTTCCCCAGCTCCCGGATGGGCGTTGACTACATACGGATGCTTGTCCGAGAACAGTCTGGCGTCCTTGCCCGGATTGTTCTCCAGCCCGTCCTGCGGCTTGTCGGCGGGATCGAAGTCGGGTAGGGGAGTAGGCCCCTCGTCCGTGGACGACAGGGAACACTTGCAGTTCCATCGGTCGCCCGGCCGGTGGTTATTCCAAAACGGATCATCAACGGGCCGTATCGTTCCCCAGAACCGGCGGTGGTCGGCTCCCGGATGCAGGGAGGTGGACGGCGTCCATTTCAGGTTGGGTAGCACGTCCTTCTCACGTTCGAACTGTCGCCAGTCGGCGGCCTGGTGCGCCCGGATTATCGCCGTATCGTATTCGGTCTCCAGCCACTGGTAGATTTGATGGTCCGCAATGGGCATGACCTCTTTCGCCCACCGTTCGAACGGTTTTAAAACGCCGTTCGAATCGAGCAGCAGTGCGGCCATGTCGTTCTGCATCCGGTGTACCTTGAAGGCGGCGAACACGGCGTTGTTTCGTTTCAGTTCCTCGTAGAAGTCATGATCCGGATCATCCGCCGGACGCTTTCCGAACCCTTTGTCGGTGGCGATGTCGAGCGTATTCCAGACGGCACGGAACATCTGAAGCTCGATGTCCGTCATGGGGTGGAAGTCCTTTTCGTAGATGCGGCGCACGAACGCCTCCAGTATGTCCCGATCAAAGGTGAAACCGGAGGATACCTCGCCTGCGGCATCCCGGTAAAGGGTGTCGACTACCAGTCTAAAGCCGCCCCGTCTTTGTGCGGGGCGTGGTCGAAAAAACTCTTCAGCCACGCCATGAAGTTCCTTTTCTGTCTCCCCGTGGGGGCTTCATCCTCTTTGTCCGGCTTTTCCTCGGGCTTTTCTTTTTTGCCTTCCGGCGGAACGGGCGAGGCCGGTGTTTGTGTCTTTTGGGCGGCTTCCGCTTTCAGCCGCTTGTAGTTCTTCGGTTTCTCTATGCCGAACTTTTCGTAGAGAAAATCGTCATCGATGGGCAGGTTGAAGTCTCTTTTCAGGGTGGAGAGGACAGTTATTTCGGTTTGCGTGTCCGTTTCCTTCTGTTCGGGGAAACAGAACTTTCCGCCTGCCGTATCGATACCCACCCTCTGGAAGATGTCGGTCATGTCGTAGTTAAGCACGTTCAGCAGGAAACGGCAATCCGATTTCAGCTTTTTGTCCTCCACCTTCTTGTGTATCGTTCCCAGGGCCTGTGTCCCGGTCTTGGAGGCTTCCGTGGTCAGCGTGTTGCCCAGTACCAGTTTCGATATCTCGCTGTTGCAACGCTCGCAGAGTTTGTCGTATAGGTCCGCCGATCCGCTCTTGTTACCCGCTTCCCTGAGATTCAGTTCCGTGTCCTTGCCATGAATGAACACGCCCAGCGATCCGATACCCGTTGCGTCCTCGATGGCACGCTGGCGTGCCTCGTCGTCATCCGTCTCGTAGGTGTACTCCTGTACGGGCATCCCGAAGACTTCGGCGAACTGCGCCCAGTCGGCCATGTCGTTACGTTTGTAGATAACCCACGGTGCGGCCTTTGCCAATAGCCCCATATCGTCCTTGTCCCCGACAAAGAGCAGGTCGGGGTATTCATCCCACGGGGTTCCCGTGATGTCCGTCTGGTGGCGTAATATGAGGCGGCGCACGGGGTCGGCGTGCTTTCGGGGGATCAGGTCGTAGTTGATCCACGGTCCTTCGCGGTAGAACTGCATGAGCGAGAATCCCCACCAGCGGGCGGCAAGGATATCCTCGATGCAGCGCCGGAACCACGGCGACTGCAACTGCTCATTTATGCTCTCGTCCGGTTTTCCGTCTCGCTGGAACTCTATGTCCAGTGCCAGCACGGCCTCGACCCTTTTGTCGATGACGCTGGACAGGTGCGTATCCATCAGTATGTCGCTGTACAGGTCGTACAATTTGAACCGGCGTGAGTAGTCCACGTTCTCGAAGGCGCGGATGGCCGCCGTCATGTCGGCGATGTCGATGCCGAAACGTCTGGGCTGCGTGAGTACGATGGTCTGCGTGCCCGTGATACCCGGCCGGCGCAAGTTCCCGCCTACGGTGATGCGTCCTGTATTTTTCTTTCTTCTTCCCATGACTTAAAAATGGTTTGAACGTTTACGGTTGCTTTTTAAGATAAAGCCGGAGCGTGTCCGGCGTTCTTCCTGCGGCAGCAGTGGTGCGCCGTCGATGCTGATGTTCCCGTCCGCCACCGCCTCCAGCCATTCCTTTGCCCGGTCGTAGCGGTCTTTTCGGACGGAGGACATATTGCGCGGGTTGTGGATGCAGAAGATGTGGTACACCGTGATGTCCACGGCCATCATCAGCACCAGCTGGTTGCGTTCCTGGCCGGTCGCGGCGAACAGGCGGTCGCAATCATACCGCCGTGAGAGGTATCCCCTCATTTCGGCCAGCGTACGGTCCTCGCATATCTCCACGATGGACTCGTCCTCGCGTGTTAACGCGTCCAGTATCTCGCGGTGGATACTGGCGTCATAATCTGTCAGTTCGATAAATTGGCTCATTGTCTGTACTTGTTGTTTTTGCGCAACACGCTTCGGGCGATCTTCTTTGCCGGTTCCATGTCGCGCTGTTTACGGTCTATGATGCGGTTCCCGCCTTCCACGCAGTCCGGCCCGTCGGCGGGATATGTAAGCTGTAGGTTGAAGAGCCGGAACTGGTCTGCCAGCCGCTTCATGTGCGGATTGTCCCGCTCCGCCTCGTTAAAAATGAGGTTCCCTTCCCGGTTGAGCGGTTCGAGGTTGGCTTCGATACGGGTGGCCTTGTCTGTTTTCTTATCCTCGTCGCCTCTGATGTAGAGTTCCACGCCCTGCTCGCGGCGCACCTTTCTGACCAGTGGCTGGAACACCTGCTGGAAGAAGGGGTCTTGCAATTTGTTGTTCTCCATGTAACAGTACACGGGGCATCGTCCGCCTACGAAATCCAGTAGCTGCACGTACCACTGGATGAACTCCGCGTTCAATCCCCGGTCGAGAAATGCCTTGATGACATATAACCGCCCGCTGATTTTTCCCAGGAGGCAGAGCACCTTTGTGGAGCTCTTCTTGCTTTTGTTCTCGCCCGGTGAGGGGTCGCCGTAGATGACGAGGAACTTGAATTTGGAGAGGGCGGGCACTTTCCCGTAGGCGATCTCCTGGAACACCTCGCCGTCGGCCACCGGGTTGTTGAAAAACTCCTTCTGGGCGGCGGACGCGCTGACCAGGGATAGGAACAGGTCGATGTCCTCTTCCGAGTTCTTCTCGGGCCATGAGGATACGCCGTTTTTACCCCGTATGTTGATGATATCCACATGCCCGATGCCCTTCGCCTTCAGTTCCTCCGCCTTTTCAATGGCGCGTGTGATGCAGCAGTCCGCCGCGATGATGTTCCCGTTGAACAGCACCCGGTAATGTCCGGATACGGACATGGTCGGTATCAGTGCCTCTTCCAGCCACTTCCATTTGGCCTTGATGCGTTCCGGATTTCGGCATTCCTCGTCGGTGTCTATATCGTCAATCAGGATGCAGTCCGGGCGGAAGTTCTTGTTACGTGTACCACGGGGCGACTGCCCGGCTCCGATGGCGCGGAAGGAACATCCCGACTGGCAGGTAAATTCCCCTGTTTCCCACGCGCCCGGCTTTTTCTGCGTCCCGTAGTCCTGTATGATACGCTGGTTCTCCTCGAGATTGGCCATGAAGGGCAGGAGCAGACGCTGGGCGTTGTCCTGCGAGTTGGAGATGAGCAGCACGTTGCGCACCCGGCGGGTCAGCGCCAGCTTGATGATCTCCATCATGGCGCGTGCGGACTTGGCCAGCTCTCGTGACCAGGCCCTGACCTCGTACCATCTTTCATGCGCCATTATGCGCCGTGTCGCCTTTTTGTGGAAGTCGGCGGGCTCGCAGGTATAATACTGCGCGAAGTAGTAGCGGAACCATGCCTCGTCGTCCGCCTCCAGCCGTTTTTTTCTGGCCTCGATCTCGGCGGTGGAATCCGCCGGGTTGATGTCCGAGCTTTCCCGGATGGAAGCGACCAGTTCGTTCCACCCTTCCAATGCCATCCGGTCCTGTGGTGTAAGCCTTTTCTTTGCCATGTCCTATGCGAGTTTTGATTTGACAAAAGCATCCAGCAGCGGGCAGACCTGTTTGGCCTGCTCCGCGTCGTAGGTACGCAACCATTTGAGCAGGTCGGCGAACACGGACGTGATATCCGCCAGTCCGACCTCCGTTTCCATCTTCTTGATGGCGTTCGCCAGCTTGGAGATGGTATCCGCTTCCGCGGCGTTGGGAAACCGCTGTCCCTGTTCCCGCTGGGCGATCTTGCCGTTGAGCTCGGCCAGTTGTCGGTACAGGTTCTTTAGTTGTTCCTCCTTGGTGATCGTGACCGATACCTTCAGGTGTTCCCAGTTTTCTGCGTTGATCCATTTGTTCACGGTGACGCGCGACACCCCCACCCGCTCGGCGATTTCCGCCTGCGTGAGGTTTTCCTTTACGAAGAGCAGTTTCGCCCATTCCTTGCGCTGTCCGGTAGTCATTTTATCCGCCATAGTGTCTTTTTTTAGACAAAGGTGGCTAAAAAACGACGTTCGGGAAAAAACTTGCCGCATGATACAATTTTATAGCGTAATGATAACATTATAAGCTGTGTATGATAAAAATCCGATTTGCCTGATCCCCTAAATACCTTCATTTTTGCACCGTAAACACGGCGGGAACCCGCCCTAAGCGATATAGAGAAATGAACCGTTTTTTTAATATGATACCCGGTGAGGACGCCTGCTGCATCCTTTTGTACGGTGACATCGGCGAATACAGCGATGTCACGGCGGCTGCCATAGTTCGCGAGCTCATGGAGGCGGAGGCATCGGGAAAAAGGATCGATGTCAGGATAAACAGCAACGGTGGCGATGTCTATACAGGTATTGCCATCTTCAACGCCCTGCGCGGCAGCAAGGCGGATATCCATATTTATGTGGACGGCATCGCCGCCAGCATGGCCAGCGTGATCGCCCTGTGCGGAAAGCCCGTCGAGATGAGCAAGTACGCGAGACTGATGCTGCACAGCGTTTCTGGAGGTTGTTACGGCAATAAGACGGAACTCAGGCGCTGTTTGGAAGAGGTGGAGGCGTTGGAAAACACCCTCTGTGAGATGTACGCCCCGAAACTGGGCACCAGCGTGGAGGATATCCGGGCGCGTTACTTTGACGATGCCGACCACTGGCTGAAGGCGGACGAGGCCCTCGCGCTGGGTTTTATCGACGGGGTTTATGATGCCGATCCCGTACCGGAGGACAGTACGCCCGAACAGGTTTACCGCATATTCAACAACCGGCTTGAACAGCCATTAAACGATACCCAAATGAATTTAGAAGAAGTAAAGAAACGTCCGCGCTTCAAGGATTGCGCGACGGACTCGGACGTGTTCCGCGTGATGGACGCGCTTGAGGAGGAGGCGGGAAAGGTTCCCGGCCTGACAGCCGAGGTGGACAGGTTGAAAAAAGAGAACAAGGCTTTTACGGACAAGGCCAAGGAGGAGGACGAGGCGGCAAGGAAAAAATTGCTGGACGATGCCGAGGCCGACGGCCGTATCGACGCAACCACGCGTCCGGTGTATGAGAACCTGCTTAGCTCTGACCGCGAGAACGGGGAGAAAGCCCTGCAGAGCTTGAAACCGAAAAAGAGAGTGACCACTGACCTGCGCGTGGAAGTGGGAGGCGAAAGCCCGTGGGACAAGCGCATGTCGGAAATCAAGAACAAACTAAACCGATAAACAATGGCAATAGTAGTAAAAAACACCAATTACAACGGCGAGGTACTGGAGCAAATCCTGACGCTTGCCGCCACGGGGAACGAGATCGTCGAGAAGGGGCTGATCATGGTCATTCCCGGTGTGGAGAA
>CEAC01026121.1_pt1 | contig 22316 bp, 12 predicted proteins | sample 557411 | NCBI WGS metagenome assembly CEAC01 (sample SAMEA3182094, study PRJEB8094) | gut metagenome | biome: human; feature: gut; material: Stool; isolation source: human stools | place: Canada | collected 2012-02-21
ATCTATCATTGATTGTTGAATTTCAACTTTAGCATCACCGGTAACTTTTTCAAAAATAGCTTTTTCTGAATTTGTTCTATCAATATCAGCTTTTTGAGTATCTAAATATTTTTGAATATCAGCCTTCAAATCATCAACAGTTTTGAACGGACCAACTTTTTGAGCAAATTCATCTGTTAATTCAGGAAGCACTTTTGCTCTAATTTCATTGACTTTACATTTAAATACAGCTGGCTGCCCTGCAAGTTTCTTTTCATGATATTCTTCAGGGAAAGTAACATTTATTTCAAATTCTTCTCCAAGAGTTCTATCTGCAAGTTGTTCTGCAAAACCAGGAATAAAGCTTGAATGAGCTAAATCCAATGTATAATTTTTTGCATCGCCATGTTCAATTTTTTCACCATTAGAAAAACCTTCAAAATCAAATACAATAGTATCTGTATTTAATGTCTTTCTATCCGTTACAACAACTGTTGTTGCGTGTTGTTCCAACAAGCTGTCAATTGATTTTTGAAGAGCATCTTCCGGAGTTTTGTATTCTTCAACTTCAATGGTTAAACCTTTATATTCCCCTAAAGTAACTTCTGGTCTTAATTCTAATTTAGCAACGATTCTTAAGTCTTCTCCTATTTTGTAGTCATAAGACTCAACATATGGCTGAGCTACTACGTCAAAGTCATTTTCTTTTATAACTTCAGAAAAAATCTTTGGCAAAGCTCCTTCTAAAGCTTCATGTTTAATTCTTTCTTCTCCAATATTTTGTTCTACAATATTTCTAGGAGCCTTTCCTTTTCTAAAACCTGGTATATTTACATACTGAGCTAATCTCTTAGCTGCGTTGTTATAATAGTTAACTGCATCTTTAGCTGGAACTTCAATATCTACTTTTACAATATTTTCCGGCTGTTTCTCAATAGTTGTTTTCATTTATTAGTCCTCTTTTCCATTAGTTTATACATTATAAAACTACTACAAACAGAGGATATTGTAAAGCTTGCAATAAAAACGGCGCAAGTTTTACTTGCGCCGAAATTTTATACCTCTCTTAATTATTCATTATCAGAAGCATTATCTGATGTAGGCAATTCAGGAGCACCAAACATACCTTCAATTTCTTCCAAAATTGCAGCAGGTTTTCTAGCCTGGTTTCTCTGAGCTGCACGTTTCTGAGCTTCTTTATCACGTTCTTCACTAGCGTAAGTCAAGTGATGGAAGCCTGTACCAGCAGGGATAAGACGACCAATGATAACGTTTTCTTTCAAACCTCTCAATAAATCCTTCTTACCATCTACAGCTGCTTCTGTTAAGATTCTGGTTGTTTCCTGGAATGAAGCTGCTGAAATGAAACTTTCAGTATTCAAAGATGCCTTTGTTATACCTAAAAGCATATATTCACATGTAGCTTCTTGACCATCATGTTCTCTTACTGCTTTGTTTTCATTTTCAAAAGTTTGAACTTCAACCAATTCACCCGGTAATAAGTTTGTATCTCCAGAGTCAACAACTCTTACTTTCTTTGTCATCTGACGAACAATAATTTCAATGTGTTTATCAGCGATTTCAACACCTTGAGAGCGGTATACACGCTGAACTTCATCTACTAAGTATTGTTGTGCTTCTTCCGGACCGCAAAGTCTTATTACATCATGCGGGTTCAAAGGACCGCTTGTTAAAGGCTGACCTTTTTTAATCTTTTGTTTATTTTGAACTACAATGCTTGCGTCGATTGCAAATTTAATTTCAGTTCTGCTTCCGCCTTCTGTTGCTAGGAACAATCTAGGAACGTCATCTTCAATTTCAATTTCTGCAACACCGTCAGTTTCTGCTAATATAGCACAATCTTTAGGTTTTCTTGCTTCAAGAAGTTCTTCAACTCTCGGAAGACCTTGAACGATATCACCTGTTTTTTCTCTTTCAAATACAAGAGTTGCAAGCATATCACCTCTAAGAACCAGAGAACCTTCTTCTACCTGTAACATTGTACCCGGGCTAATCAAATACGGACGACCGTTTCTAATTGTAACTGATTTTGCAGAAACATCTACAATCTTACCGGAAACTGTTGCAGCTTCACCTGATTCAGCAAGCACTGTATCAAGTTTAATGAAGTCACCTTTTTTAACAGTTGGTTTTGATTTTGTATCAATAACTGTTTCAAAGTTTGCACAGTTTAAAAGCAATCTTCTGGATTCAGTTACATCACCCTTAATAGATGCTACTCCATCATTTAACGCCAATACTTCTGTTTTAGCGATAGGAGTTTTTGGCTCAATAACCTGTCCGTTTTCAACAAGAAGTTCTGTCTGTAATGAACTGTTCATCTTAGAGTTTCCTTCAAGTTCACGACGAACAATTAATGTTTCAAGAACAACAATCTTAAGTTCTCCCTTTTCATCAAGCTCTACCAAACCTTTAAGGTGTGATAAATAACCTTGCATTTGAAGAACAAGACTTGTTCTTGTAAGAGTTGCACCGTCAAGATTTCTAACTCTTGCACCATCTTTGTATTGTAACTGGGTTACTGGAACAATGTTAATCAATTCATCAGTTGTATTAAATCCGATTGTCACATCCTTAGGTTCAATGAACATAGGTTGTACAGGTCTTACAAGAATTTGTATAGGTTTGTCTTCTAATGATTCTTCTTCTAAAGATGTTGTATCGATTTCTTCATCCAAATCATCAATATCTAAATCATCAAAATCCATTTCCATTATTGTAACAATAGAAGTTTCTTTTGCTTTGATACCTTTAGCAATAGTAGTTCCGGCTTCAACAACAGAACCTTCTTCAACCTTAAGTTCAGACACATTTGAAAGCGTATGAACTTCACCAGGTCTGATTGTTACTTCGTGGATAACTTCATTAAATTCTTTAAATTCAACAATACCATCGATATGACAATATACGTCTTTTACTACTTCTGTACCGGCAGTAACAAATGTTCCATTATCAACCATTTTTAAAGAAGCATCTTTATTAATCTGGTGAACTTCTTCAGGAACAAATACAATGTTACCAGGTTTTGTAACGATTTGATTATCATCTACTTCAATGTCTACATACTTGATTTCACCGGAGGATGAAACAGAGCATTCGTCATCAATAAGTTCGGCAATAATCATACCGTTTTCAACAGTTGTATCAATAGGAGCTTTTACGATGTATTTTTCACCAGTTTTCTTAACTGTCCACAACTGTTCTTTCTTAGTCTGCTCAAAAGTTGCATTTGCAGGCATCAATGATGCAATTACAATTGTAATTTCTTTACCTTGAACAATCTTATTAATTTTATTTTTGCCGGATTTAACAGCTTCAACCACTAAATCTTCTGAATAACGAACTTCACCGCCATGTTCAGAAATCATTATTGTTTCTGCTAATCTATCCCCGGCTTTTACTTTTTGTTCATCACTTACAAGCACTTTTGAACCGCCAGGCAAGTTATAAACATCACCGCCGATAATCCATACAATGCCGTTTTTATTAGCGGTTCTAGAAATGTTGCCCTGTCTGTCTTTCTTTTCATCAGCAACAAAGTCTTCAAATAATACCATACCTGACATATCAGCATTAATATCTTTTGTTGCTTTTTCTGTCAAACGGCCGGCATCATTTGATGATGGTTTATATTCAGCAAGTTTAAAGTTCTTGTCAATTTTCATACCATCTTCAAAGAATACTGTTGCACCTGCTGGAATATGGTATGAAGTTGATTTTTTAGCACCTTTAACTTCAATATCAGCTTCATAAATAGATACTCTAACAACATCACCGTGACGAGTTCTGAGTTCTCTTGTTTTCAACTTAGATTCTACAGTACCGGCTTCTGTTGCGTGAATTTCTTTTGTAGCTTCTTTTACGCCAACAGCACCACCTGTGTGGAAAGTTCTCATTGTTAACTGTGTACCAGGTTCACCGATTGACTGAGCAGCGATAATACCGATTGCTTCACCAACATCAACTAATTTCTGAGTTGTCATTGCCCAGCCGTAACATTTTTGGCAGACACCGTATTCAAGACCGCAAGTTAAACCAGAACGAACTTTAAGCTCCTGAAGATTTAAGTGAGCAAGCTTTTTGATGTCTTTTCTATCTAAAGTAGTATCTTTAGCAACAAGAAGTGTTGTTCCGTCTTCATCAAATACATCTTGAGCAACAGTTCTGCCTAATAATCTATCGATAAGAGGAACTATTATATTATCACCATCGCAGATTGGCTTCATATTAATATATTTATCACCGCCGCAATCTTCTGCTCTGATGATTACATCCTGAGCAACGTCAACAAGACGTCTTGTTAAATATCCTGAGTCAGCAGTTTTAAGAGCTGTATCTACAAGACCTTTTCTTGCACCGTATGAAGAAATAATATATTCAGTAACAGACAAGCCTTCTTTAAAGTTTGATGTAATAGGCAAGTCGATAATCTGACCTTGTGCGTCTGCCATCAAACCTCTCATACCAACCAGCTGTGATACCTGAGATAAGTTACCTCTTGCACCGGAGAATGCCATCATGTATACAGGGTTTAATTTATCAAAGTTTTCAACAACCTGTTCTGTTAACTTTGCAGTTGTTTCTGACCAGGTATCAATAACCTTTGTATATCTTTCAACTTCTGTAATTTCACCTTTTAAATATCTATTTGTAGACTTTTCAATTTCCTGTTCAGCTTCTTTTAAAAGTTCTTTCTTTGATTCTGGAACTGTAAGGTCAGCAATAGAAATTGTTACGCCTGATCTTGTTGCATATTTATACCCTAAATTTTTAAGAGTATCTGCAAGTTCTGCAGTTTTGGCTCCGCCAAATTCAAGATAAATCTGAGCAAGCAATTTGTTCAAGCCCTTTTTATCCATCTGTTTGTTGATGAAATCAAGGGAATGAGTTTTTGCATGTGTATAAGTATTTTCCATAGTTATATATTCCTCAATTTTTCTTTTTCTCGAAGGGAAATTTCCCTGCTATTATGCTAATGCCTTTCTAACAGCTTCGTTGAATATAATTCTACCAACAGTAGTTTCTATTCTCTTGCCTTTTTCATCACGAACTACAATCTTATCGTGAAGCGTAATTACCTTAGCTTCCAATGCAGCAATTGCATCTTCAAAGCTGTAGAAGTAACCTTTCACTTCTTGTTCAGGATCTTTTAATATTGTTAAGTAGTAAAGACCTAGAACCATATCTTGTGAGTGAGTGATGATTGGCTTACCATTAGCAGGAGCCAAAATATTATTTGTAGCTAACATAAGCATTCTTGCTTCTGTCTGAGCTTCAATTGAAAGTGGAACGTGAACAGCCATTTGGTCACCGTCAAAGTCAGCGTTGAACGCTGTACATACAAGCGGGTGAAGCTGAATTGCACGACCTTCAACCAATTTAGGTTCAAAAGCCTGAATACCAAGTCTGTGAAGGGTTGGAGCACGGTTAAGCATTACCGGATGTCCGTCAATTATCTCTTCTAAGATATCCCAGACTTTAGCATCTGAACGTTCAATCATTTTCTTTGCAGATTTAATGTTTTGAACATATCCTCTTTCAATTAATTTATTAACAACAAACGGTTTAAATAATTCAATTGCCATTTCTTTTGGTAAACCGCACTGGTTAAGCTTCAATGAAGGTCCAACTACGATTACAGAACGGCCTGAATAGTCAACACGTTTACCTAACAAGTTCTGACGGAAACGTCCCTGTTTACCTTCAATAATATTAGATAAAGATTTCAGAGCTCTGTTGTTAGGACCAACAACAGTTCTTCCGCGTCTGCCGTTATCAATTAGAGCATCAACAGCTTCCTGTAACATACGTTTTTCGTTTCTTACGATAATTTCAGGAGCCCCCATTTCCAATAATCTTTGTAAACGGTTATTTCTGTTAATAACTCTTCTGTATAAGTCATTCAAATCAGATGTTGCAAATCTGCCGCCATCCAACTGTACCATTGGTCGTAAATCAGGAGGTGTAACAGGAAGAACATCCATAATCATCCAAGTCGGGTCAGTTTCAGAAGAAATTAAAGAATCTAATAATCTTAATCTCTTGATTAACTTACCTTTTCTCTGTACAGAAGTTACATGCCCAGCCAATTCTGTTCTAATTTCATCAGCAAGCTCATGGATATTTATTTCACCAAGTAATTGCTTGATAGCTTCTGCACCTATTCCGACTTCAAGCTTAGATTCTTCATTTTCCATAATGAAATCTTCATATTCTTCTTCGCTTAAAAGCTGGAATTTTTTGAATGGACTATCAGCAGGGTCAATTACAACATAGTTATTGAAGTAAATAACCTGTTCCAAATCCTTCAATGTCATATCAAGAAGTAAGCCAAGATATGAAGGTATTCCTTTTAAGAACCAGATATGGGAAACTGGAGCTGCAAGCTTAATGTGCCCCATTCTGTGGCGTCTTACTTTTGAATCGGTAACTTCAACACCGCATCTTTCGCAGATAATACCTTTATGGCGAACTCTTTTATATTTTCCACAATAGCATTCCCAGTCCTTTGTTGGTCCAAAAATTCTTTCGCAGAATAAACCATCTCTTTCAGGTTTTAAAGTTCTATAGTTAATTGTTTCAGGTTTTGTAACCTCGCCGTAAGACCACTTCAAAATTCTTTCAGGTGAAGCGATGCTTATGCGTATATAATCAAAATAATCAATACTTGTAGACAATTTTCTATCTCCTTATATTTCACCCAGTGTAGCAGAAGTATCAAAGAAGTTGATATTTAACAACTCTGAATCAATGTCTGACAAAGTTCTCTTTGGAGCAGCTTTGCGCAAATCGTCCATATCCGACATTAAATCTACTTCTACACCGTTTTTCTTAGCAACTGTAATATCTAAACCGATACTTTGCAATTCTCTTACAAGTACCTTAAATGATTCAGGAATACCAGGTCTTGGAATATTGTCCCCTTTAACAATTGCTTCATAAGCTCTGTTACGTCCGTTAACATCATCTGATTTGATTGTTAACATTTCTTGCAGAGTATATGCAGCACCGTAAGCTTCCAATGCCCAAACTTCCATTTCACCGAATCTTTGTCCGCCGAACTGAGCCTTACCGCCTAATGGCTGTTGTGTTACTAATGAGTAAGGACCTGTTGAACGAGCGTGGATTTTATCATCAACAAGGTGAACAAGTTTCAGGATATAAGATAAACCAACTGCAATAGGCTCATCAAACGGTTCACCGGTTCTACCGTCAATAAGGTAAACCTTACCATCTTCTCTAACCCAGTCACATCCGGATTCTTTAATACCTCTTACAAGTTCTGCCTTTGTAGCGATTTCAGATTGGTTATCACCGTATCTTTCGTCGAATGAAGGTGCTTCGTAGTGTTCACCTGTAAGATATGCAGCCAAACCTAATAAGCATTCATATGTTTGACCAACATTCATACGGGAAGGAACACCAAGAGGGTTCAATACGATATCTACCGGAGTACCATCAGGTAAGAACGGCATATCTTCTTTTGGAAGTATTCTTGATACGATACCTTTGTTTCCGTGACGCCCTGAAAGTTTATCACCAACAGATACTTTACGTTTTTGAGCTATGTAAACTCTGATTACTGTATTTGCACCAGGCGGCAATTCGTCACCTTTTTCACGGTCAAATACCTTAACATCAAGAACTCTTCCGCCTTCACCATGAGGAACTCTTAATGAATTATCCTTAACATCTCTTGCCTTTTCTGCGAAGATTGCTCTTAACAGTTTTTCTTCAGGCGGATGCTCTGATTCACCCTTCGGAGTTACTTTACCTACTAGAATATCATCCGCATAAACTCTGGCACCGATACGAACAATACCGCGTTCATCAAGGTGTCTTAGAGCTTCTTCTGATACATTCGGAATTTCTCTTGTGATTTCTTCCGGTCCGAGTTTAGTTTGTCTTGCATCAATTTCTAATTTTTCAATGTGAACTGATGTAAATATATCATCATGTACGCATCTTTCAGAAAGCAGGATAGCATCTTCGAAGTTATATCCTTCCCAAGGCATGTATGCTACCAGAATGTTTTTACCGATTGAAAGTTCTCCGCAGCTTGTAGATGCACCATCTGCTATTACATCGCCTGCGTGAACCTTGTCACCTTCATGAACAATTGGTTTCTGGTTAATACATGTATCCTGGTTTGAACGTACATATTTCATTAATGTATGTAAGTGTTGTTTGCCGTTTACATCTCTAATGATGATTTCTTCACCCACAACTCTTTCAACAACACCGTCAACTTTTGCACAAACTACCATACCTGAGTCTTTTGCAACTCTTCTTTCCATACCAGTACCAACAACCGGTCTTTCAGTTATAAGAAGAGGTACTGATTGACGCTGCATGTTTGAACCCATCAATGCACGGTTAGCATCGTCGTGTTCAATGAACGGAATCATTGATGTTGCAACAGAGATAATCTGAATAGGGCAAACACCCATATAGTCAACTTTTGAAGAGTCACTCATAATAAATTCTGATCTGTAACGAACCGGAATTTGAGCAGCTTTAAAAGTATTATCAGGATTTAATTGAACGTCAGCCGGTGCGCAACGGAAATTTTCATCTTCGTCAGCTGTCATATAAACAACTTCATCCGTTACAACACCATCTTTTACAACAAAGAATGGAGATTCAATAAATCCATAATCATTAACTCTTGCGTGAGTAGCTAATGAACCAATCAAACCTGCGTTTGGACCTTCTGGCGTTTCAATAGGACAAATACGTCCGTAGTGAGAAGGATGGATGTCACGAACCGCAAATCCGGCTCTTTCTCTCTGCAAACCGCCAGGTCCTAAAGCTGAAATACGTCTTTTGTGAGTTAATTCAGCAAGAGGGTTAATCTGGTCCATGAACTGTGATAACTGAGATGAACCGAAGAATTCTTTTAATGAAGCAACCAACGGTTTAGTATTCAACAAGTTCAATGGAGTTAAAGTTTCAGAATCCTGTAAAGTCATTCTTTCCTTAACAATTCTTTCAATTCTTGATAAACCAACTCTGAACTGGTTTTGAAGAAGTTCGCCAACTGAACGAATTCTTCTGTTTCCTAAGTGGTCTATATCATCAAGAGAACCTTCATCATATGTTAAGTTAATTAAATATTCAATTGATGCTACAATATCCTGAACAGTAAGAGTTCTCTGATTTTTAGAGATATTCAGGTTAAGTTTTTTATTTAATTTATAACGACCTACACGACCAATATCATATTTCTTTTCATCAAAAAATCTTGATTCAAGAATTTGACGTCCGCCTTGAGCAGAAGCCGGATCCCCAGGTCTTAATTTTTTGTATAAATCAATTAAAGCATCATCTGTAGTTTCTGTAGTATCTTTATCAAGAGTTTTCTTCAAAAATTCAAAGTGAGTAAATAAAGATTCCATTTCAGAAACGGTAATACCCATTGCTTTCAATAAAGTTGTAGCAAGGATTTTTCTATTTTTATCAATCTTAACGTAAATAATATCGTTAGAATCTGTTTCAATTTTCAACCATGCTCCGCGGTTAGGAATCATTGTTGCATTATAAAGTCTTTTACCTGTCGGAGAGATTTCTCTCTTGAAGTAAACACCAGGTGAACGAACGATTTGAGAAACAATAACACGTTCTGCACCGTTTACAATGAAAGTACCTTTGTCAGTCATTGTAGGGATATCACCGATATAAACTTCTTGTTCTTTAATTTCACCGCTGTCACGGTTAACAAGTCTAACCATTACACGTAATTGTTTTGCATAAGTAGCGTCATGTATACGAGCTTCTTCTACTGTGTATTTTGCATTATCGAACGTATAGTTTGGAAGGAAGTGAAGCTCTAATCTGCCTGTATAATCTTTTACAGGAGAAAAAGATAAAAGCTCTTCTTTTAACCCTTCTTTCAAAAACCATTCAAATGATTTTTTCTGCACGTCAATTAAATCCGGTAAATCATCCAAACGAGTATTAGGTATACCCATTGGAGTTACTCTTTTTGCATATTCTGTCGACATTAATTCACCTCATCTATTCTAATGATGTACTATATAAAAATTTTATTTTTCTACTTTTATTTCGGACATAATTATCCCATATACAGCATGTCATACTATCGTACAACATCAAAATTCAACGTCAAGTTAATAAGCGTATTTTGTACAATTTTTCAAGTGTTTTGTAACAAAAAATTTACAAAACTTAATCTGTAGCATAGAAATGTAACAATTACTTTTTTATCTTTACATAACTGGCAATTATTATTTTGTGCCAGACTTTATATTTTATGTAAACAGTATAAGGGTAGTTGTGCTTGAAAGTTCATAATTTTAATAATCAGGAATATCCTGTCAATAATAAACCTCAAAAATCTCCTGCTTTTCGAGCAGGTATGACAGACATGCTCAATATGAGCGGAAATCTCATGCAGGGAATAGAAAACAGCGGTTTTTTAGGTTCTTTTCTAATTCAGGATTTCTGCGGTATGACAATACCGCGAACAGCAGCTGGTTTCTTACGGGATAAAGAACATACCGGACATTACAACATGCAGGAAGGAAAAGAAGTATTTGGACGTGAAGGTTTAACGGGGCCATGCATGATGGCGGTTGCACCGTTATCGCTTCTTATTGCTGCTAAATTTGGCCGTACCACAAGTGTTAATACTCAATTAATCAAAAGATTTGGCAACAGCTTAAAGGAAATTCTTACAAACCCGAATTTTGATAAAGGTCTCTTGAAGCAGCCTGAGCGATTTAAGCAGGAATTTTACAGAACAAATATCGAAAAAATATTAAATGACACTTTAGGCAAAGAAAACACTCAAAAAGAATCTGTTGAATACATTTTAAAACAAATTAATAATATGGAAAAAATTCCTGCGGATGCCAAGTTAAAAAAATTCCGGGGCAAAGCTAAGTACAGAAGCGAATGCATGAACAATATCATGGAGCATATTGACAATATAAGGTATTCTACCAGTTCTGATTTAAACATGCTTCAGAAAGTCAAGTTCGGGTCAGATAAGCTTGACTGCAAAAAAGCTTTTTCAACAAAGAATACAATTGATGCAATGATAAAATACTCAGACGATGCAATCATTGTAAACAAACACCTAGACAAACTTGATGAGCTTTCTGCTGAAAGCATCAAAAATAAATCTCTTGCAAAGAGAATGATTACAAATATTTCTATGATGGCAGCTACATTAGGCGTGCTGTCAGTGCTGCCTAAAATTTATGCAAGAAACAATACTGCACCTGGAGCACGTAAAGTCGATCAAAAAACTCAGGATTACAATATAGCATTTGAAGGAAGAAAACCTGACACAGGAGTTCTTGAAAAGCTGGGAAAAATTATCAATAAGAACAAAAATGATTTTGTTTCAAATGAATTAGAATATAATGGCCACAATTTTACGAATACCTTGATGGCTGGCCTATCTGTATTCGGGCTTTTAGCTCCAAGAGGGCTTCGAGCTTACAGTCGTGCACAGGTTGATGAAGACGGAAAAAAAGATTTAACCGAGTTATGGGAAATTGTTTTAAGAGATTTAACATCAAGCCTTGCTGTAGTTTTTGCAGTACCTATGCTTACAAGAGCATGCGTAACTTCATATGAAAAGAAATCTGGATTTGTACTGATGCAAAAAGACAGAAGCAGTCAGTCAAAACTAAAAACTTCTCTGGATTTATTGAATCCATACAGCAAAGCTCATGTTCTAACAAATTCAGAAATTAATTCTCTATACAATAATATTGATACAAAAGATAAAATGCTAAATTTCTGCAAGTACATTGATAAAAACGGTGGAGATTTACAGAAAATTATATCAAAATCAGAGCATGCAGAAGAAATATTTAAGATATCGTCTTTAAATGGTTTAAATAAAGCTGAGAAAAACAAAAAAATAATTTCACTTGTTGAAAAATTTGATAAGTCAAATGCTGATGAAATAATTAAAAAGCTAATGAAGGCTGTAGGCAAAGCAAAGAGTAACAAAATAACAACTTTTGCAAGGGGGCTTACATCTGTACCAGGTTTGTTAACAACATTCTTTATATCACCATATCTGCTTGGCTGGTTTATTCCGCGTTTAACATATAAAAATACGCGTCGAATCCATGAAAAGCAAGATAGGGAAAGAGAAGCCAGAAGACTTGAAAAGCTAAATTCTATAAATAATTAGCAAGAATTGATTTTACGTAGTTCTGAGTTTCCTTATAAGGAGGAACGCCGTCATATTTGTCCACTGCCCCAGGCCCAGCATTATAAGCTGCAAGCGCTAAAATAACATTACCATTATATTTATTAAGCATGGATTTCAAATATTTCACTCCGCCATCAACATTTTGTTCTGGATCCATAGGATTTGTAACCCCAAGTCCCTTTGCAGTTGCAGGCATTAACTGCATTAAGCCCATAGCACCTACTTTTGACTTTGCATTAGGATTAAACCCGGACTCTTGCTTAATAAGTGCATTAACAAGTTTTTCATCAACGCCATGCTTTTTTGCAGCCCTAAATACAATATTTTTAATCTGTTCTCTTGTAGATATTTTTTCTGCTCCGGTTTCTGCTTGAGCAGAATAAATGTTGGCATTAACTTTTGTAACAGGACGTGTAAGTAAATCACCAAATTTTACGCCGGTAGAATTCTTTAGAACATTCTCAAAAGATTGAATCTTGGCCTGCTGATTCTCTACAGCAGTATTTTGTTTTTCTACAGGTGCCCACTGAGCGTTTAAAGTATTTACATAATTGTTCATCTGCACGGCACGCTGCATTGCACTTGCTTTACCGGATGATGATAATAAATTTTGTATCATTGAAGAAAACATAGAAATTTAATCCTTTCAATTATGTAAACGAAAATAAAATTTATTTCTTTAGCTTTGGGAACAAAATATCCACTATTTGATTTAATTAATTAATTCAAAAAGTCAAATCGGCATGCTATATATAGATTTTTTTTTTATAGTATGGTATTATTTAACATAGCATGGGAGAGTGTTTGGTGAATACTGATAATTTTTTAATAGATAATAGCGATATTGAAATGGCGCAGAATATATGTAAAATGATTACCAATACAGAGGTAAGAAATAGAGCTGTCGCTAATGCTATTGCAGGAAGTATAGCTGCAAAATTTTTTGATACAGAAAAATATGATGTAGATTCTGAATCTGGATTGCATAATATTGGAACCGTACTTGAAGATATTGATATCTCAGATATATACATTAATGGAAATTATTTTGATGCCAGAGTATTCTTTAATGAAGAAGAAATGAGTATACCAGCTGCACATTTCAAAAATAATCTTATTCCAACTGCTTACATGTTCATCAAAATTAATGCAGACCTATCAGGTGCTACAGTAATAGGTTTTGTTAATCCGGAAAATGTAAAAATGATGAATTCTGTTGATGGATATTATCATATAAATGAAGATGACCTTGAATCTTTCTATGATATTGAACCGTTGATTGTTACAGTTGAGGATTCTGTAGAAGTCAGTGATAAGGATATTTTTGCATTCATTGATAATACCCTTGAAGATAAAAACAGCTTTTATTCAGAATTATTAAAATCTAAAGAAGGCCGTATAAAACTTGCAAAAGCTATCAAAGCTCAAAATATATTTAAATTTGTATCTATAGCTGATAATAACAATATTGAAGCAAATGAAATTGAAGAAAATATTCCAGACTTTGGATTTGGTGACTCTCCGGAAATCAGTTTTGAAAGTTCTGGTGATTTAGATTTACTTTCTGAAGAAAATATTGATGACTTGAGCCTGGAAAATCCTATAGTAGATGATTTAGAACCAAGCATTGATACTTTAGATTCGATTGAAGAAACTAGTGATTTAATTGATTTAGAAGAAAAAGATATTGAAGATTTTTCTGTGGCTGCACAAGAAGATGTTTTAGAAACTGTAGATGAAGACTTTTCTTCTGAGATAAATTTACAACAGGACGATTCAAATGAAGAAATAGAAATTCCAAATACACTGACAGATGAAGAAAATATAGAAGATATAACAATACAAGAAGATATGCCATTTGCTTCTCTTGATAATGAACCTCCCGAGGAAGCGACTGAAGAAGTAAGTAGTAATACAACTTTTGAATATACCACTGTAGCTTCACCAAGTATTGATACTTCCGAAGATATTCTTGAGGAACTTACAAATCAGCCGGAAGATAATAATATTGAAGCTCCGATAAGCGAAGAAAATGGAACTGGAGAACAAATTGAAGCATTATTTAATAATGATACAGAAGATGTTGCTACTACAGAAGAAACTCCTGGGCTAAAGGTTTATCCAACAAAGCAGAAAAAAAGCTTTTTAATACCGCTTTCAATATTACTTGTTCTCATTGCAGCAGGTGCCCTTGGTTATGTTGGATATACTAAATTTCTTGCATCACCACCTCCAAGTGAAGATATAATCAATAATGAAACATCAAATCCAGAATCGCAGGCAGCTCCTAAAACAGAAGAAGCAATGCCAATTGAGTCTGTTGAAGCAACAACACCACAAAATACGGTCAATGAAGCTGCTTCTGAAACAATTCCTATGATTGAACAAAATCTTGATGCCTCAATCCTTGTTTCAAATTTAAAAGTTGAATGGGAAGTTCCTGCGGCGTATACATCTAATACATCTGCAAAAAGATATCTTACAAAATTAGGTAAAATTATACAATTAAATTTAAAAACAGAGTTATTGCTCTTAAATAAACCGCCAATAACAAATAAAATTGGAGTTGAAATTAAGTACAACCGTGACAGCAGAAAGTTTGAGGCAGTCGGAATTACAATTTCAAGCGGAGAAAATAGTGTTGATGCTTTAATTCTGCAAACAGTTAATAAAGCTCTTGCTATGAACTTGAGCACAAATACCGATTCCTTTGCAAAACTACAGGGAAATCCGGTTCTGATTATACATTTATAAGCTAGAAGATGAGAATTTATTATGGAAAAAGAAAATAAATATTATGGCATAATAGAAAATTTAGTAAAAAAACACAAAAAGTTCCCCGGCCTAGAATCAATTCTTGAGGATATTATTGATGATGTTTATTCTCACTCTGAAGTGATTATAAAAACGGTTACTAATGAAGATGTTATAAATGCATATCTTGAAAAAGTTGTATCTACTTCCATAATAACAGTTCCCAAAAAGATGAACTTTCATCCTGAAATAAAACATAGAAGTTTTATAAGGGAACATAATACTATAAAAGTTGACCAGAAGTTGATTGACAAGATGATTAATGCTCCAGAAATTATTAAACCCATTGAACCTGTTGCAGAAGAAGTAAAACAAGAAGAAATTAGCGTTGAGGAAGAACATCCGCAAATTATCCAAGAACCAATAATTGATGATAGCGTTAATATTGATACAATTGACTTAGAAATGCAGCCAGAGCCTTATAAAACTCAAGAGGTTGCGTCATTAGACTTTGAACAGGCTGAAACTGAAGAAGTTGAAGAAGCTGTAACAACTAATTCGCCTTCTAATGTCCAAAATATTGATAATAGTATAGATTTAGGTAATTTTACTGAAACAATACCTGATGATTTAAGTATAAATTTTGCTGATGATAATAATGATATTAATGAACTAGCGGATGAGCCTATATCTCTTGATACGGAAGAAATTTCCGAAGCACCATTAGCTATTGAAGAGCCAGAACCATTTAAGAGTGACGAAGTTATTGAGCCTGCTGAAATAATTTTGCCCGAAACATTAGAAGCAGAGCAAAACGAAGTATTAGATTTAAGTGAAGACGCTTCAATAGAAGAATTTAACGAAGGACTTGAAGTCGAAACTCCTGAAGAAGATATAACAGAAAGCAACACTGATTTTACAGATTTAGTAGAAAATACTGGGAATGAAGAGGATTTAGCATCTTTTGACTTTTCTAATGAAATAGAAGAAACTAATGATGAGGAAAATCACACAGAATTAGAAAATCTTGATCAGAATAGTGAATTAACGGCAAGCAGTGATATTCAAGATGATATAACAGAAATGTTAACAACTGATGAAAACTCTGATGATTTAGAAGTTTTCGGTACATCACAGGAAGAATTAGATTTACAGGAAGAAGAAGAAGAAGAATTAAATCCGGTTATATCTGATAGTGCTGATTTAATTGACAGCGAAAATTTAAATGAAGATTTTGCTCTAAACCCAGTGGAAGATGAGCTTGAAGAATTTATGCCGGAAGCATCAGGAGAATTAGACCTATTGCAAGACGGTGATATTTCAAGTCTTGAGGAATTTGAGCCAGAACCTCTCTTTGAACCGGAAGAACTAACTGAAGTTAGCCCTGATAAACCACAAACATTTGCAACGACAGATTATTCAAAGTTTGATTTTACACCGGAAAATAACGACCCGGATAACACTATTGATATTGAATTAGTAACAAAAGATTTGCAAGAACTTGCAAATAAAAATCCTGATTTAAATATTTTAGAAATATATAATATGAAATACAAAGAGAATGCTCAAATTGCTGAAATTGCAACAAAACTTGATTTAAGTGAAAATAAAGTTATTGAAGCTTTGAATGAAATTATTGCTGTCATATAAGGATTATATTAATGCAATGTCCCAGATGTAAAAAGGAAATTGAAGATAATTCATTAAAATGTAACTTTTGCGGAGCTAAAATTGCATCTGTTTGTAAAGACTGCGGGACTATAAATTTAATAACTTCCACAGAATGTTCCGGATGCCATAAAGTATTAATAAAAATATGTAGTGAATGTGGCGCTGCCAACTTACCAGATGCAAAGTCTTGCAGAAAGTGCGGTATTGAATTTGTTAAACCAAAATTTGAGCCAAAACCCGAATATACTGCCAATAAAAGTTCTCAACAGAAAGTTAAAACGCAATTATTAGAAGCTATCAAGAATGCAGAAACTTCAATTATAACAATCAGCGGCGAAAGCGGGATTGGTAAAAATTTAGTCTTAAGATATACAATAAATGAGCTTAAAAATGCTAAGCTCATCTGGCTGCTTGGCACTTGTACACAGGTTACACAATTATCGCCATTCGGATACTTCCAGGACTTGCTGCTGACTTTTTTTAACGTAAATAATTTTTGTCCAGATACCTTACAGCTTAAAAAAAATTCTCTAAAGTTTTTTAAGCAGGATTTTCCTACCCTGAGTAATACGGAAGTTTTAGATTTATTAAATTTCTTATATCCGGAAAATCTTGATAAATATGAAAACATTTACTTTAATAAAGCTAAAATGTTCACAATAATGAAAAAGGTTATCCTTACAATCGTAGAAAAAATGAAGGTTGTTTTCATTGTTGATAATTTTGAAAATATTGATGGTATGTCATTTGATTTTCTAAAAGAATTACTACAGGAAGATTATATTCTTGAAAGATGTAAGTTTATACTGATTTCTTCAATAGAAAGACCCGGTATGGGCTGCATTACATCACCAAAGTTAGCAGAAGAAAATTATACTGACTTAACTATAGCCCCGTTTTCAAAAAATCAAATTGAAGTCTTGATAAATCAGTATCATGATGTTAGTGTCGGCGAGGATTTTGTTAATCTTGCACATAAAATTTCTGCAGGTAATCCATCTATAGTAGAACAAATGATTATGCTTCATAAAGATGTGGCAAGAAATGGATTTAAGCATATTGCATACACTTCTCTCGATAATATTATTGATACAAGATTAACTATTCTAAAAAGCGAAGATATGGCTGCTTTTAGAATGCTTGCAGCAATGTCTGTTCTAGGAAGTAAATTTTATCCTGCAATGCTTGAACATTTTGACAACAATTCGCCTCAGGAATTCGAAAGAATAATTGAAGCGCTGGTTCAACATGGTTTTATAACGCAAATTAATAACCTATCGTTTGAATTTAAGAGTTCAAATATATGGAAATCGATTGTTACTATTATGAAAAATGATGAATGTTTTGAAGAGGTATTAAATATCTTATATGAAACATTAGGAATATATAAACAATCATCAATAGCGTTGTTAGGCTATATTGTACAAAAGTTAAAAAATGAAAATGAAGCTTTTGAAATATGGACTTTGCTAATGAAACAAGCTGCTTATATTGGTGACATAGGTTTATATATAATAGCTCAAAAACAATCATTAAAGCTGATTGAGAATAAAAACAGTCCGCATTATCTAAAAATAAAGAAGAATATATATACACGAGTTGGAAAGTTATTAGAACCAATTGATAACAAAGCAGCATTCGAATATATTCAGAATGCTGTAATGATGCTTGATGACAATGAAGAATATGAGCATATTGAACTTTTGGGGTATTTAGCATCTTCCTCAATGAAGAATGGAAACTACTGGGGTGTAATTGAATGTGCTGACAGCGTTTTAAATAAAATTCCAGATGAAATGGAGCTTGAGCAGGTATTAATAAAATCAAGACAGGTTCGCCCGTTATTAAGACTAGGGAATTACGGTCAGGTAGTAAATCTCGTTGATACTGAGATTATGCCTGTGATTGAAAAATACTTAACTAAAGGTAAAAATACTGCTGTCATAAGCATTACAGATTTGTATGAAACCTGGCTGGAAGTATATTTTGACTTTGCAGAAGCTTTAAGCTTTCAAGGCGATAGCAGAATGTTTGATGTGATAAAATTAATTTTTGACATTCTGGAAAAAAATCAAACCTCTGATCCAGCACTTCTCTGTCGTGCCCATCTAGCATTAGCATTAGCAAATACTATAAAGGGAGATACTAAAACTTCTGTAAAAATACTAGATGATATTCTTAAAGAATACTCACTTGACAGTATGGATTCATTTATTGTTTCCAGATGGAATTTTATTGATATACTGAATAAATTCATTACAAAGGATTACAATAGCTTATATACAGAATTGTTTAATGTTGTAGCGTATGCAAATAATGCTAATGATAATTTTACAAAAAATATTCTAAAAACTCTTTTGGCGAAAATGTTCAAAGATAAAAATGAAAACAAAAAGGCTCTGGAAATATTAGAGGAACAGGTAGCATATTTTGCAAAGGAAAAAATTGCAACCGGTGTATTACTTTCTTGGTACTTAATAGCTGAAATCAGGCTGATAACAAATGGTACTCAGTTTGCCCTGGACATTGCTACCAAAGCACTTGATATTGCACAGGGGCCAAGTATTAATAATTATTATTTTATTGCTCTTTATAACAAACTGATTGGTGAAATTTATATGGCAAAGCAGGATTTTGAATCTGCTAAAGTTTATATAGAAAAATCCATTTTTATAGCCAAACAATTCAATTTAGAAGCCGTTTTAGTAAAATGCTATATTCTATATGCAAAACTGTTTCAAGAACTCGCATTGCCAAAATCAACATTACGGCCTAATTACATTAAACAGGCTCTTAAAATGTTTCAGCTTGCTAAAAATATCAGCATAGTAAATGACCACGCATATCTTCAAAAATTAATAAAAGATGAACTATCCATCCTGACTTCTTTTTGCAAGCTTAATGGAATTATACTAAAGAAAAATGCTAAGTAGTGTAATCATTGGGATTGCCTGAATAATCAGCAATTACCCCTTCTTCTGCGGCTTCTTCAGGCAATACTTCATAATTTTGTCTTGCTTCTTTGTAAGCAAGAGCTCTTTTGTTCAGTTCATCCATTGCCATAGGGCCTGTCAAAACTTCTAGTACTTCTCCTTCTGTATCATAAATTTTTAATCGAGGAATTTCGACGCCAGATGGAGTTTTAAAGCCCATTAGAGATATTTTGCCATATTTTTTATCTGCACTTTCAAAGCCATCTTTTATTTCATAATATATTTCTTTTAAGTTTTCATTATCAAGACAAGCCAATGCAACATTATTAGAAGTTTCTCTCTGCACCCAGTCTTGAACAGTTTGAGTTTCTTCCATTAATTCTAGAAGCTGTTCTTTGGTCGCACTTATACGCCTAAAAAGAGGATCTCCGCCTCTGCCGACAGCAGTCGGGCCCTTCTCGCGCGGCGCGTGTATTCTATAAGCAGATTCATCTATAATCTTACCGCCATTATTTTGTGCCTCATTAACCGGTTGATTTTCAGCACCCTTCTCAACTCTAAAATTATCTTCTGACATTGCATTACTCCTTATATTATGTTTTACGGCATATTTAGACAAAAACTTTAATAATTTCATGCAAAACTTTACAAAGCTTTACAAAAGCGGTATTATTTAATTATGCTACCAAAAGAATACAGGTTAAAAAAAAGAAGCGCCTTCACTGCAACATATAAGACAGGAACATCTTTTCACATAGATGGTATTACTCTGTTTTGCGGCAAGAAAAAAGAGAACAGCTATCCGACAAAAGTTGGCTTTGTAGTAAGCAAAAAAATACACAAACGTGCTGTTAAAAGAAATAGAATTAAACGTTTAATGCGCGAGAGTTATCGTCTTGCGATTAAAAAGCGTGAACTTTCAACTAAATACATGTCTATAATTTTTGTAGCATCAGCGAAACTTTTAGAAAAAGATTTCAACTATGTTAACTCGGCTGTAAATAAACTGGCAGATAAATTGTTATGATTGATGGTATAATTACTCCTGCACTGCGTGATATAGATTATCTTGCGCCTTCTGCGCCGTATCCGGCTACGCCTTCTGGAATAACTGTGCACCAAAAGACGATATATCGTTATTCTGTACCAACAGATGAGCAGCCAACTTTAACAATTTTAAATTATATTCCGGATTATAATGGTAATTTTATAAAACCCGGGCATTATGAGCTGGCATTATCAGGTGATAAAGAGTTTTTATATTTAATTGAATCAAAGGATTTGGTTGCAGTTATACCTGTATTTAAAATAGCTGAAAATAAAAAAGAGCTTAGACGCTATTATGAAAAGACTAAAAATCTTGACAAAGAAGATAAAAAAATTATTGCCAAGAAAAAACGAAAAGAAAAGTATCAAAAAATTATAGATGCAAAATACGCAAAAACAGGTGCAACACCCCCAAAAGAATACGAGCACATGGAAGCCGCTATTGAATATGTAAAAGACGGCGGCTACTACTTAATTATGTATGAAAAAGGTTTTATAAGAGCCTGGGGTGCAATAAAAATTAAAACAGATTAACCTTGTATTAATTGCCAAATTTTTATATAATAGTTCTAATATGACGGGGATAAAAAAAGAACGTAACACATTTTATATAACACACAGCGGCGAACTTCTAATATGGCTTATAGTCATTCTAGTCATTGTTTCTATTTCAACAGTTATATATTCAAAAAATATACAGACTGATAATGATTATACTATATTTATGAACGATGTAGACGGCTTAATTGTTGGCTCACCTGTAAGAATGATGGGGATAGAAGTCGGACATATAACAAAAATAAAGCCAACAAATGAAGAAATATATGTAAAATTTATTATAACAGATAAAACAGTACTAATTCCTCAAGGTACAGTTGCTACGGTTGAATTTAACGGTATGGCTGGTTCCAAATCACTTGAACTTTATTTACCGGATAAAAATACTTACATAGATAAAAATATTCCTATACTTACAGTTAATCCGCCAAAACGTCTGCATGATGCTGCAGGACTTTTAAACGATATGTTTGAAAAATTAGGGTCAATTATTTATACATCTTCATCATTTAGCAAAAAACTAAAATATATTGATATACCATATGAAGGAGAACAGGATATTAATAAGTTTTTGAAATATGCTGATGATATGTTAGAAGATTCTACAAGAAAAGCAAATAACTTAAATGAAAAGCTGCAAAAGTATAAAAGAGGAAAGAGTAATGATGGAGCAAAATAATTTAAAAATAATCACTAACCCTATAGTAAACCAGAGCTTATGCACAATGCGAAATAAAAATACGGATACAGAAGGAGTTCGACTGGCTGCAAGAAAGCTCACAAGAATATTACTATATGAGGCGACAAAAAATCTTCCTCAAAAAGATATTGAAATAGAAACTCCTCTTACCAAGTTTAAAACAAAAACTATAAACCCTGATATAACAATAATCATATCACCAATTTTAAGAGCAGGGCTTATTTTTACAGATGAGGCGGTTGATATTCTGCCTCAGGCAACTATTAGACACATTGGAATGTACAGGGATGAAAAGACATTAAAACCGGTATGGTATTACAATAAAGTTCCAATGCCTGTTGATAATCCTGAAAACTATTATGTATATATAACAGACCCAATGCTTGCAACAGGAAATTCATTAATTGAAGCTATACGCTTATATGTTGATAAAGGTATTCCCGAAACAAATATATGC
>CEAC01027769.1_pt1 | contig 22300 bp, 19 predicted proteins | sample 557411 | NCBI WGS metagenome assembly CEAC01 (sample SAMEA3182094, study PRJEB8094) | gut metagenome | biome: human; feature: gut; material: Stool; isolation source: human stools | place: Canada | collected 2012-02-21
GGAAAGAAAACAATCCGGTGAATTGTTTTCTGACAACAGACAAAGTTTGTTGATTTTCAAGCTAACGACAGCGAAGCTGAGAAAATGTTACAAACTGTTTTACTGTTGTGAGAAGCGATAGCGCAATAAAACAACAGTTCAGTCAGAATTGGCAGAAGTACGTGATTGCTAAGTAAAAATAACAACAATTTGTTATTTTTATCTGTAAAATCTTGGCTGTCTTATTAAGCAAGACAGCAAACGCTGTCAAAGCAAAATTAGATACCCGAGTGCAGCTTTCGGCCCGAAGACAACGCACTAATCGACCATTATACAAGTTTTTACTGAAGGTTGATGAGCGTGATTTCCACCCGCCTGTTCTGTTCTCTGCCGGCTGCCGTTACATTGGAGGCAATCGGATTATTCGGTCCCATTCCGGTTACCGACAAACGGTTAGCCGCCACACCGCGATTTTGCAGATAAGTTGCAACCGCCTGCGCGCGCTTCAACGACAGCTGATTATTATAGGCAACCGTCCCCGTATTGTCGGTATAGCCGACAATCTGAACCGCCGTTTTATTATATTCTTTAATAACCTTGGCTACAGAATCCAACACCCGGTTAAAGGATGTTTGGAAAACAGCAGAATCTGTCGCAAAAGTAATATTGCTCGGCATAATCAAACGCACCTGTCCGTTCATTTCCTGAACCTGAACACCGGTGCCGACCAGTTCCTGACGCAGTCTGCGGGCCTGAATATCCATATAACCACCGGTAGCCGCGCCGCCGGACGCACCGATGCCGGCACCGATTAAAGCGCCTTTTTCACCGCCGACCAATGCGCCGATACCCGCTCCGGCAACCGCTCCGATACCGGTTCCCCACGCTGTTTTGGAAACCTTGCTCTCCCCGGTATAGGGATCAGTTGCGCAAGCCGCCAGCAAAGAAAGTGCCGCAACAGACATAATCAGTTTTTTCATCTTCTTATCTCCTTTTGTTAAACTGTCATTACTTTACTTTTTCCGCCGTCAAAAAACAAGCCATTTTATAAAGCAGCAAAAATTTTCGGCTGAAATTCCCTATACAAAAAACCCTGTGAGAAAATCTCACAGGGCTTGTAATGCTTTTTTCTGGCTTAAGCTTTACTTAAAACATGGTGCTGCGACTTTGACCAACATTTTCCAAAACTCCGACAGCAGAATTCTTCGCTGAATATCCTGCTTGCCGATTCCTTCCAAATGCGAAGCTTCATAACCGGCAGCCATTTGATGACGGCTGATACGCGTTCGCAGCAACAGACGCTGATACTTCGTCAAACCGCGAATGTACTCGGCAACTTCTTCGGCTTCAAGATTAATAACCTGAACGTAAGCACCGTTCTGAAAACTTACCACCTGAGGCTTATTCTCCTCGAGAAGGCCTCCCAAAAATTCTTTAGCATTCATAACTAAAAAAAATTTTAAAACGTTAATAATATATAATAAACCGCCGTAACGCGGTGAATATCCCAATAGCATCTAAATAATTTTGAATTAAGATAACTATAGTCGGTTAAATTCTGATAATCAAGAACAAATTTTGTCCATATACCGTTTTCTCACTCGGCAAACAAAAAGGGCTCTGAAAAAATCAGAGCCCTTTTTGTTAAATAAGGTTTGACCCCTATTCGGCAGAAGATTCGTCAGTGCCGGTTGCGGCAACAGCGGCATGCTGTTCCAACTGAGCCTGAGCTGCCTCTTCCTTGAGCGACAGAATTTCCTTGTCGTTCTGGGCGGCAACCTTCTTCAGTGCCCGCAGAACCGTACCGGTACCGGCCGGAATCAAACGACCGACGATAACGTTCTCTTTCAGACCGCTCAGTTTGTCAACCTTGCCCTCAACCGCAGCTTCGGTCAGAACACGGGTCGTCTCCTGGAACGATGCGGCTGAAATGAAGGACTTGGTCTGCAACGAAGCCTTGGTAATACCGAGCAGGATCGGATCGGCCTGAGCCGGTGTTCCGTTCTCGGCAATAACTTTGGCATTTTCGGCCTCAAACACGTCACGGTCAACCTGCTCGCCGATCAGGAAAGTCGTATCTCCCGGAACGGTGACTTCAACCTTGCGCAGCATCTGCGAAACGATAACTTCAATATGCTTATCGTTAATCTTAACGCCTTGCAGACGGTAAACATCCTGAACTTCCTTAACCAGATATTCGGCCAGTTTCTCAACCCCGAGAACACGCAGAATATCATGCGGCGCCGGAGTACCTTCAACCAGCATATCGCCTTTCTTGACAATATCGCCGTCCTGAACCACCAGATGGCGGCCTTTCGGAATCAGATATTCAATCGGTTCGCCTTTCTGCGGCACAACCGTAATCCGCTGTTTGGCCTTGTAGTCCTTGCCGAATTCAACCATACCGTCGATGTCGGAAATAATCGCGGCATCTTTCGGACGACGGGCTTCAAACAGCTCGGCAACACGCGGCAGACCGCCGGTAATATCTTTAGTCTTGGAGCTTTCCCGCGGAATACGCGCGATAACGTCGCCGACTTTGACTTCCGCACCGTTATCAACGGTCAGAATGGCGTCAACCGACAGATAATAGCGGACTTCCTTACCGTTATCATAAGTAACCGGTTTGCCTTTGGCATCTTTCAGCATAATGCTCGGTTTCAAACCGGCGCTGCTGGAATTTGAACGCCAGTCAACAACCACCTTGGAAACGATACCGGTCGTTTCGTCAACGGTTTCCTTAACCGAAACATTGTTGATGAGGTCAACCAGTTCGGCCTGACCGGCTTTTTCCGAAATAACCGGAATTGTAAACGGATCCCACTCGGCCACTTTCTGCCCCTTCTTAACCTTGGAGCCTTCAGCCGCCAGAATCTTGGTACCGTAAGGAACATGGTGGCGTGATTTTTCACGGCCCTGAGCATCCTCAATAACAATTTCGCAGTTACGCGACAGAACAATGCCGTTGCCCTCGGAATCGATAACCAGATGTTTGTTTTCCAGTTTCAGCACACCGGCAAACGGAACTTCAACCGAAGCCTGTTCGGCAGACTTGGAAGCCGCACCACCGATGTGGAAGGTTCTCATCGTCAGCTGGGTACCCGGTTCACCGATTGACTGAGCCGCAATAACACCGACGGCTTCACCGATATTAACCGGCGTACCGCGAGCCAGGTCACGGCCGTAGCAGGCGGCACAAATGCCGTTCTCGGCTTCACAGGTCAGAACCGAACGGATTTTAACCTGTTCAACACCGGCAGCTTCAACGACTTCAACATCGTTCTCGTCAATCAGTTTGCCTTTGTGAACCAGAACTTCACCGGTTTCAGGATGAATAATGTCTTCCTGAATGGTACGGCCCAGAATACGTTCGCCAATGGAAACGATAACATTACCGCCGTCAACAACCGGACGGACGATAATGCCGCGCTCGGTGCCGCAGTCGGTTTCGGTAACGACAACGTCTTGAGCAACGTCAACCAAACGACGGGTCAGATAACCGGAGTTAGCGGTCTTCAAGGCCGTATCCGCCAAACCTTTACGGGCACCGTGGGTAGAATTGAAGTATTCCAACACCGTCAGGCCTTCTTTAAAGTTTGAAATAATCGGCTGTTCAATAATTTCGCCGCTCGGTTTGGCCATCAAACCGCGCATACCGGCAACCTGACGCATTTGGGCGGCAGAACCGCGGGCACCGGAGTGAGCCATCATATAAACCGAGTTGATGTAACCATGGTCGATTTTGGAAATGTTCTTCATCATTTCGTCAGCGACCTTATCCGTGCAGGCAGCCCAGATATCGATAACCTTGTTGTACTTTTCGCCTTTGGTAATCAAACCGTTCTGATACTGCTGTTCAAATTCCTTAACCTGTTTTTCGGTCTCGGCAATCAGTTCTTTCTTGGCATCAGGAACAATCAGGTCGTCCTTACCGAAAGAAATACCGGCCTTGCAGGCATTGGTAAAGCCTAAGGTCATAATCTTGTCAACAAACAAGACGGTTTCCTTCTGGCCGCAGTGACGGTAAACGATGTCAATGATTTCACCGATTTCCTTCTTACGAATCAAACGGTTAACCAAAGAGAACGGTACGTTTTTATGTTTCGGCAAAATCTGCGAAACGATAATACGTCCGGCCGTGGTTTCAACCAAACCGTATTTCAGTTCCCCATTGTCATCGACATATTCCATCCGGCATTTGATTTTGGCGTGCATATCAAGGAATTTGTTGTCCAAAGCCATCTGAACTTCGTCAAAATCGGCATAGACGGAGCCTTCGCCGGCAACACCTTCAGCCTCGTAGGTCAGGTAATAGATACCCAGCACCATATCTTGGGACGGAACCACAATCGGTTTGCCCGAAGCCGGAGACAGAATGTTGTTGGTAGACATCATCAGCACGCGGGCTTCCAACTGAGCCTCAACCGACAACGGAACGTGAACGGCCATTTGGTCACCGTCGAAGTCGGCGTTGAACGCGGTACAAACCAGCGGATGCAGATGGATAGCTTTACCTTCGACCAGAACCGGTTCAAAAGCCTGAATACCCAAACGGTGCAACGTCGGAGCACGGTTCAGCAAAACCGGATGTTCGCGAATGACTTCTTCCAGAATATCCCAAACTTCCGGACGTTCTTTTTCAACCATGCGTTTGGCCGCTTTAATCGTCGTTGCGTGTCCGTACAGTTCCAGTTTGGCATAGACGAAAGGCTTAAACAGTTCCAGAGCCATCTTCTTCGGCAAACCGCACTGGTGCAGTTTCAATTCCGGACCGACGGTAATAACCGAACGGCCTGAATAGTCAACACGTTTACCCAACAGGTTCTGACGGAAACGACCCTGCTTACCTTTCAGCATATCCGACAGGGATTTCAGCGGACGTTTGTTGGTACCGGTAATCGCACGGGCGCGACGACCGTTGTCAAACAAAGCATCGACCGATTCCTGCAGCATGCGTTTTTCGTTGCGGATAATGATATCCGGCGCATGCAGTTCGATTAATCTCTTCAGACGGTTGTTGCGGTTAATGACGCGGCGGTACAAATCGTTCAAATCCGAAGTTGCAAACCGACCGCCGTCCAGCGGAACCAGCGGACGCAGTTCAGGCGGAATAACCGGCAGAACATCCAGAATCATCCATTCCGGCTTGGTATTCGAATCAATGAATGCCTCAATGATCTTCAAACGTTTAATCAGCTTTTTGCGTTTGGCTTCGGAACTGCTGTCCTTCAGCTCTTCGCGAATAGCCTTGCGTTCGGCTTCCAAATCAATCTGAGACAGAATTTCTTTCAAAGCCTCGGCACCGATGCCGGCCCGGAAAGAATCTTCACCGTATTCGTCAATAGCTTCCTGATACTGTTCTTCGCTCAGCAACTCATTGACCGACAACGGAGTCAATCCCGGTTCAATAACGATGTAGCTTTCGAAATACAAAACGCGTTCCAAAGACTTCATCGGAATATCGGTAATCAGCGCAATGCGGGACGGCAGAGACTTCAGGAACCAGATATGCGCAACCGGCGCCGCCAGTTCAATATGTCCCATACGTTCGCGGCGGACTTTGGACAGCGTAACTTCCACGCCGCACTTTTCGCAGACAACGCCGCGATATTTCATGCGTTTGTATTTGCCGCACAAGCATTCGTAGTCTTTAACCGGACCGAAGATGCGGGCACAGAACAAACCGTCCCGCTCCGGCTTAAATGTACGATAGTTAATCGTCTCCGGCTTTTTGACCTCGCCGTATGACCAGGAACGAATCTGTTCAGGCGAAGCAATCGAGATTTTAATTTGGTCAAAGGATTCGGCTGAAACCTGCTGGCCAAAAAATTTCATAATATCATTCATATTCGTAAAACTCCTTTACCTTAAACTTCTTCGTTCAACAATTCGACATTGAGGCAGAGAGATTTGATTTCTTTAACCAAAACGTTAAAGGATTCCGGAACGCCGGCTTCAAATCCGTCATCGCCGCGGACGATTGCTTCATAAACTTTGGTACGGCCGTTTACGTCATCCGACTTAACCGTCAGCATTTCCTGCAGGGTATAAGCGGCACCGTAAGCTTGCAGCGCCCAAACTTCCATTTCACCGAAACGTTGTCCACCGAATTGAGCCTTACCGCCCAGCGGCTGCTGGGTAACCAGGCTGTACGGACCGACCGAACGGGCGTGCATCTTTTCGTCAACGATGTGGTGCAGTTTAATCATATAAATCGTACCGACGGTAACCTTACGGTCAAACTTCTCACCGGTGCGGCCGTCATACAGGTCAATCTGACCTGAAGTCGGCAAACCTGCCAGTTCCAGCATGTTGTTGATATCGTCTTCATGAGCGCCGTCAAAGACCGGTGTAGCCATCGGCACGCCGTTTTTGAGGTTGGAAATCATTTCCAGCTTCTCGGCTTCATTCATCGGCTCAATATCATTTTTATACTGCTTTTCACCGTAAATTTCCTTCAATTTGGCATTGAGTTCGTCAATGGTTTTCTCGCCGCGCTTATACTGTTCGCACATCTCGTTCAGCTGTTTGCCCAGCTCGCTGGCAGCCCAGCCGAGGTGCGTTTCCAGAATTTGTCCGACGTTCATACGGGAAGGCACGCCCAACGGGTTCAACACGATGTCAACCGGGGTGCCGTCTTCCATATACGGCATATCCTGCAACGGCAGAACGCGGGAAATCGTACCTTTGTTACCGTGGCGTCCGGCAATCTTATCGCCGGTTTGAATTTTACGCTTGGTCGCAATGAAGACTTTAACCATCTTCAAAACGCCCGGCAGCAAATCATCGCCGCGCTGTACTTTTTCAACCTTGTTTTCAAAGTGTTTCTGAACCTTTTCGACGCGGGCGTCAAAAGCAGCCAGAAATTCTTCGATACGGGCCATGACTTCTTCGTCTTTAACCACAATCTTACGCCACTGTGAAGACGGAACGGCAGACAGAACCTCTTCGGTAATCGTCGCATTCTTGGCAATGCCCTTCGGCGCGTCAACCACTTTCTGTCCCATCAGCATCGACTGCAGACGAGCTTCGAAAGAACGGCGGATGATTGCGATTTCATCATCACGGTCTTTGGCCAGCTGGGAGATTTCTTCCTGCTCAATGGACAGTGCACGTTCATCCTTTTCGACACCGCGGCGTGAAAAGACATGAACGTCAACCACGATGCCTTCAATACCCGGTTGAACGCGCAAAGAAGTATCGCGAACGTCACTGGCTTTTTCGCCGAAGATGGCGCGCAGCAGTTTCTCTTCCGGCGTAACCGGAGATTCGCCTTTCGGCGTAACCTTACCGACCAGAATATCGCCGGCCTTGACTTCCGCGCCGATGTAAACGATACCGGCTTCATCCAGATTGCGCAGGGCTTCTTCACCGACGTTCGGAATATCGCGGGTGATTTCTTCCTGCCCCAGCTTGGTGTCACGGGCCATAACTTCAAATTCTTCGATATGCAGTGAAGTCAGCACGTCATTACGGGAGATGTTTTCTGACAGCAGAATGGCATCTTCGTAGTTCAAACCGTTCCACGGCATAAAGGCAACCAGCAGATTGCGTCCCAGAGCCAGCTCGCCCATATCGGTGCACGGACCGTCGGCCATAATGTCGCCGGCTTTGACATGGTCGCCGACTTTAACCAGCGGAACCTGATTGATACAGGTATTCTGGTTGGAGCGGCGGAACTTCTGCAATTTATAAATTTCAACACCGGCATCGGCCACATTGTCGTTCAAAGAACGAACAACGATACGGTTGGCATCGACGGCATCGACAATACCGTCATATTTGGCAACGACAGTTGCACCGGAATCTTTGGCCACCGTTGCTTCCATACCAGTACCGACCAGCGGAGCTTCCGAACGCAGCAAAGGCACGCCTTGGCGCTGCATGTTCGCACCCATCAACGCACGGTTCGCGTCATCGTTTTCCAGGAACGGAATCAACGCAGTAGCGACCGAAACCAATTGTTGCGGAGAAACGTCGATGAAATCGACTTCTTCCGGATGAGCAAATTCAAATTCACCGGCTTTGCGGCAGGCAATCAGGTCATTTTCAAAATGGCCGTCATCTTTAACCTTGGCATTGGCCTCGGCAATTTTGAACTTGCCTTCTTCATTGGCGGACAAATAAACAACTTCGTTGGTAACCACGCCATTGACAACCTTGCGGTACGGGCATTCAATAAAGCCGTATTTGTTAATGCGGGCATAGGTTGACAACGAGTTAATCAAACCGATGTTCGGACCTTCCGGCGTTTCAATCGGGCAGATACGTCCGTAGTGGGTCGGATGCACGTCGCGGACTTCAAAGCCTGCACGGTCACGGGACAAACCGCCCGGCCCCAAAGCAGACAAACGGCGCTTGTGCGTAATTTCCGACAACGGGTTATTCTGATCCATAAACTGAGACAGCTGAGAAGAACCGAAGAATTCGCGGATAACCGACGCAATCGGCTTGGCATTGACCAAATCCTGCGGTTTAACGTTATTCAGCGATTCGGAGCTCATTCTTTCGCGAATGGCGCGTTCCATACGCAGCAATCCCATACGATACTGATTTTCCATCAATTCGCCGACCGAACGGACACGACGGTTGCCGAGGTGGTCAATATCGTCAACTTCCCCTTTGCCATCACGCAGTTCAACCAAACGCTTGACAATACGCAGAATATCGTCTTTACGCAGCGTGCGGTAAGTATCCGGCGCATCTTCAAAAGAAATGTCCAAAGCAACATTCATCTTCACACGACCGACAGACGACAGGTCATAACGGTCATTGTCAAAGAACAGGGAACGGAACAGCTGATCAGCCGTTTCATAGGTAGGCGGTTCACCCGGACGCATAACACGATAGATATCCAGCAAAGCTTCTTCGCGGTTATGGTTTTTGTCTGCTTCCAGCGTATTGCGGATATACGGGCCGACATTAACGTTGTCAATGTAAAGAACCTTGATTTCGCCGACTTTTGCCGCCGAAATATTGGTCAGAACTTCTTCATTCAGTTCAGCACCGGCATCTGCAATAATTTCACCGGTTTTCGGATTGATGACTGCAGTCGCCAAAAATTTGCCAAACAGCTGATCCGGACTGACTTTATAGAATTCCAACCCTTCATCAGCCAGTTTCTGAGCCGAACGCGGCGTCAGTTTTTTGCCTTTTTCCCAAACGGTTTCGCCGGTTTTGGTATTAACCAGATCGAAATCAAATTTAACGCCTTTCATACGCTCCGGCAGAAATTTGACTTTCCAGGCCTTTTTGTCGGCAACATAAGTGTCAACATCATAGAAATAGCTCAGAATTTCTTCTTTATCCATTCCTTTGATTTCGGACGGATCGATTTTTTTGCCCTGAGCTTTCAGTTCTTTGATTTTGTCTTCGGTTTCTTTGGAATACAAAGAATACAGAATGGAAGTAACCGGCAGCTTGCGGCGACGGTCGATGCGGGCATAAACCAAATCTTTGGCATCAAATTCAAAATCGAGCCAGGAACCGCGATAAGGAATAATGCGGGCCGCAAACAGATATTTACCAGAAGCAACGGTCTTGCCTTTGTCATGATCAAAGAACACACCCGGAGAACGGTGCATCTGTGAAACGACGACACGCTCGGTACCGTTGAAAATAAACGTACCTTTATCGGTCATCAGCGGAATATCGCCCATATAAACATCCTGCTCTTTGATGTCATGGATTGATTTGGCTCCGGTAGCCTCATCAATATCCCAAACGACCAGACGCAGCGTTGCCTTAACCGGAGCGGCATAAGTCATATCACGCTTAATGCACTCGTCAACATCATATTTCGGCTCTTCGAGTTCGTATTTGACAAACTCCAGTTCGCCGCTGCCTGAAAAATCTTTAATGGGGAAAATAGATTTAAATACTTCTTCCAACCCGAATTCGCACTGCCCTTTTTCTTTATCGGATTCGATAAAATCAGCATAGGAACCGGTTTGAACTTCGATTAAACTCGGCATATCCGACACGGCATCGATTCGGCCGAAGTTTCTTCTTACACGTCTCTTGCTCGTATAAGATTCTTTCATTGTGCTTTCATCCCTAGGTTACAAATCCGCACCAATCCTGCCATGATTGCCATGAACCCCGCGTGCGGAAGATTAAAAAATATCTTTTTTAAACAAACAGAATCTGCCAAACCCTCGGATAAAGACCCTCTTGGCACGATTCGGAAAATAATATTTTAGAAAAATCACTTCTTTCTATACCTTAGAGTCTAAAATTGCAACAGATTTTTCGCAAAATGAGTCAAGTTTTTTATCGCGACAATTAAGACATTTTTCACTTTTACCCATAGCAGCGATTCGTATTCAGCCCCTGCTGCGATTCGGATAGCAGTGCCGCCGTTTTCTGCAAAATTTTCACTGTTGCCCCAATAAAAAACTCCCGGAAAATCCGGGAGTTTTTACAAAAGCTCAAAAGAAGCAAAATTACTTCAATTCAACCTTAGCACCAGCTTCTTCAAGTTTCTTCTTGATTTCTTCAGCTTCAGCTTTCGGAGCTGCTTCTTTAACAGTCTTCGGAGCACCGTCAACCAAATCCTTGGCTTCTTTCAGACCCAGCTGGGTGATAGCGCGGATTTCTTTAATGACGTTGATCTTGTTGGCACCAGCTTCAACCAGAACGATATCAAACTCGTCTTTTTCTTCGGCAGCAGCGGCACCACCGGCAGCACCACCGGCAGCAACGGCAACGGCGGCAGCGGCAGAAACGCCCCATTTTTCTTCTAACATTTTTGACAGATCAGCAGCTTCCATAACGGTCAAAGCTGACAATTCATCTACTAATTTGGCTAAATCGGCCATATTTTTTCTCCAATAAATTAATTAAATCAATAAACTAAAAATTTACTCGTTTTCCCTCTTTGGGAAAATTTTTGCTTTTAGGCGGATAATTGCGAAGTTATTTTTGAGCGCCGTGTAGAATAAACTACACAAGAGAAAAAATAACCGGCAAGAACCGCATAAAAACGAAAATTATGCGGCTTCTTTTTCGCTGTAAGCCTTCGTAACTCTCGCCAGCTGAGCTGCAGGAGCCTGCAACAGGCCGATAATTTTGGCGCGCAGTTCGTCCATAGACGGAATGGTTGCCAAACGTTTAATCTCATCCAGAGAAAGAACGCCGGTTCCCATCGCACCGCCGACCAAAATGAGTTTTTCATTGGTTTTAGCAAATTCGACACAAGCTTTGCAGGCTGAAATCGGGTCATTGGCGAACGCAATAGCGGTCGGTCCTTTGAACAGGTCAGCCAAAGATTCAAATTTTGTGCCTTTAAGAGCCAGACGAGTAATCCGATTTTTAGTAACTCTGAAACCTGCACCGGCTTTACGAACGTTGTTGCGCAGTTCCGAAACTTCTTTAACCGTCAAACCTTTATAGTGAGATACGACGATAACTTCGGCACCGTTAAACAACTCGTTTAATTCGCTGAGCAAGTCTGCTTTTTCTTCACGGTTCACTTATTGTCTCCACAATAAAACATCAAACTTCTTGATGTTGTTTTAACACTTACCAGTTTCACGCCACCGGCAGCTTCGGCACCAAGCCCTCGCCGCGAGCTTTGTCAAACTGAGACCTAATCTGTCCAGGAGAAAAGATATAAATTTACACTCACTCCCGTCTATGCAGGATATTTAGGGCTGTCAGCAACAACCACCTGCAGTCTTGGACAGTTTCAGAACGTTGCCGTTCCGAGAGCGGATTGGGAGGCAAGCCTCCCGCCCCAAAAAAGTTTAACATAATCTCTAATAAAGTACGGGGTGCTGCGAAGTTGGTTTTCGACGACATGTACAAATAGCTACATTAGGAGAAAACCAACAAGCATGACCCTATTTTATTAGAGATTTGAAATGTCGACTTTAATGCCAACACCCATAGTACTCGACAAAGAAATCTTCTTCATATAAGTACCTTTGGCGCCTTGCGGTTTAGCTTTCTGAATAGCTTCGATGAAAGCTTTGGCGTTTTCATAAATCTGCTCTTCGCTGAAAGAGGCTTTACCGATACCGGCATGAACAATACCGTTCTTTTCGACACGGAACTGAACTTCACCGGCCTTGGCGTTCTTTACTGCATTGGCAACATCGGCGGTAACAGTACCCAGTTTCGGGTTCGGCATCAGGCCTTTCGGACCCAAAACGCGGGCTACGCGGCCGGCCATACCCATCATATCCGGGGTAGCGATGCAGCGGTCGAAATCGACTTTGCCTGCCATAATGGAATCAACCAGATTTTCTGCTCCGACAATATCGGCACCGGCAGCTTTTGCTTCATCAGCTTTTTCACCTTGAGCAAAAACGGCAACGCGTACTTTTTTGCCCGAACCGTTCGGCAGGGCGCAAACGCCGCGAACCATCTGGTCGGCATATTTCGGATCAACACCGAGGTTGATTGCAACATCAATTGTTTCGTCAAATTTGGCGGTAGCGTTTTCTTTAACGATTTTAACAGCTTCTTTCAGAGCATAAGCCTGATCTTTGTTTACTGTCTTATAAGCGTTTACGATTCTTTTTCCGGACATTGTCTTACTCCACTACCTTGATACCCATAGAAACAGCCTGACCTTTAACCATATTCATGGCAGATTCGACTGTCGAGCAGTTCAAATCCGGCATTTTGGTTTCGGCGATTTCTTTAACCTGGGCCATTGTAATCTGACCGGCAAAAGATTTGCCCGGTTCTTTCGAAGCGGATTTAACATTGGCAGCTTTCTTAATCAGATAAGAAACCGGCGGCAGTTTGGTTTCGAAAGTGAAAGACTTGTCTTCATAAGCGGTAATAACAACCGGAACAGGAACACCCGGTTCCATTTTCTGAGTTGCGGCGTTAAACGCTTTGCAGAATTCCATAATATTTAAGCCTTTTTGGCCCAGAGCCGGACCAACCGGCGGAGAAGGGTTAGCCTTTCCGGCGGGGATTTGCAGCTTAATCAATCCTAAAATTTTCTTTTTGGACTTAGCCATTTCAATACCTCTTGTTAGGTTTCGTGGTAATCAAGACCAATGGCTCATCTCCCACGAAATTAAATTAAAACCTTCAAAGCAATGCTTTGATTTGCAAACCGCTGCCCGCAACATTACCGGCCGACGTTACGCCTTCCGGACAATCCGCGATTCGGCGCGATTCGCACTCCTGAAAGACAGATTCCTCCTTTTCAAGAGTCGCCTCTGTATATCACATTCTTTTCATTTTGCAAGTATTTTTTCGGCAATTTGAGTCAAAAAGAATCAAATCTCCGGCAAAGGCCCTCCGAAGAGAACCTTTGTTTTACTTGCCCAGTTCAGACGTACAATGCGGACAGCGCGTTGCCTTAACCGGAATTTCCTCGCAGCAATACGGACAAGCCTTGGTCGTCGGTGCTTTTTTCGCCTCTTCGGCAGCTTCCTGCTTCAGCATTTTGGCCTGCAATTCGTTAATCGCCTTAATTAAAACAAACACGGCAAACGCTACAATCGTAAAGCTGATGACGGCATTCAAAAAATTACCCAAATTCAGAGTAATTGCACCGGCATCGGTCGCCTGAGCCAAAGACACGTACGGCCCGGCAAAATCCGGTCCTTTTTTAAGCACGACAAACAAATTGGTAAAATCCACCTTACCCAGCAACAAACCGATCGGCGGCATAATGATATCCTTAACCAGAGAGTCGACGATTTTTCCGAAAGCCGCCCCGATGATAATACCGACGGCCATATCAATAACATTGCCGCGCATGGCAAATTTTTTGAATTCATTAAAAAAATTTCTAAACATCCTGCCTCCTTTTCTGATGATGAAATCAATATAAAGCGTTTCCCCTAAAAAGCAATCACATAAATAAAATCTGGTGGAAAAACAATCGGAAAGATTAAAAGAAAAGCGCCTCTTGCACTTGCGGCAACGGCGCTTTTTAACAACAAAGACAGTTGAAAATGTCTAAACTTTTTCCACCTGGTTGAATTCAAGTTCTACCGGCGTACTGCGACCGAAAATGGAAACCGAAACCTTCAGACGGCTCTTCTCGGTATCAACTTCTTCGACCAAACCGATAAAGGAAGCAAACGGACCGTCGTTAACGCGAACCTGCTCGCCGACTTCGTAAGCCACCAGAGTCTGCGGACGCTGAACTCCCTCTTCCATCTGTGTCATAATACGGTTGGCTTCGGCTTCGCTGATCGGCTGCGGCTTGTTGCGGCTGCCCAGAAAACCGGTTACCCGCGGCGTATTTTTAACCACATGCCAGCTTTCATCGGTCATTTCCATTTTAATCAGAATATAACCGGGGAAGAACTTGCGCTCGGTATTGACCTTGGAACCTTTGCGAACCTCAACGACATCTTCGGTCGGAACGATGACATCAAGAATTTTATCTTCCATTTTTTTCAAAACAGCCTGCTCTTTAATCGATTCGGCTACCTTTTTCTCCGAACCGGAGTAAACATGAAGAACATACCAACGTGCAGACATCTGACTAAGCTCCCAGACCAAAGATTAACTTAACGACCCAACCAAAAATTTGATCAACAAAGAAGAAAAAAGTTGCGGCAATCGCGACCAGCACAATCACCATAATCGACGTACGGACAACTTCCTTGCGGGTCGGCCAGGTAACTTTTTTAACTTCTTGCTTTACTTGTCTAAAAAACTGTATCGGACTGATTTTTGCCATGGATCCTATCCATTAAAAAAATTTAAAACATATCTCTGCTTTTCAGGGCAGAGAAAAGGCAGAACACACGCGCGCGGACAGACTGAAACAATCCGCTTAATGCGTCCTAACTTAATGCCGCAAACATATTAAATTATTTTTCATCTGTCAATAACTATATTCTTTGTCCGCCCAAATAATCTCGGCAAACCGGCAACAACTGCCTGTATTTATTTCAAATACCTCCCCGTTTTGCTCGCCGGACAGTTAACCATATCCTCGGGCGTACCCGAAAAAACCACTTCTCCCCCCAGCTTGCCGCCTTCGGGCCCCATGTCGATAACATAATCGGCATTTCTGATAACGTCCAAATCATGCTCAATAACAATAATCGTCGCGCGATTGTCTATCAGTTTCTGGAAAACGTTAATCAAAACCTTAACATCCAGCGGATGCAGACCGATGGTCGGCTCATCAAACACGAAAATGCTGTCTTCCTGCCGGCGTCCCATTTCCGAAGCCAGCTTCAAACGCTGGGCTTCCCCGCCGGAAAGACTTGGCGTGGCTTCGCCGAGCGTCAAATATCCCAGTCCCAGGTCTTTCAGCGTTTGCAGACGCTGCCGGACAACTTTTAAATCCTTGCAGGCCTCAAGCGCATGATTAACATCCATCGCCATAATTTCAGACAGAGAAAACATTTCTTGTGACTTTGCGACATACTTGATGCCTTCGGCTTCCTTGGCATATCTTGAACCGCGGCAGTCGGGACACGGCACTTCCACATCCGGCAGAAATTGCACGTCAAGGCTGACGGTTCCGTTGCCGTCGCAAACTGGACAGCGCAATTTTCCCGTATTATACGAAAAGTCTCCCGCACCATATCCGCATCGTTTGGCATCCGGCGTTCTGGCAAACGCCTTGCGCAACTCGTCATGAACATTCGCATAAGTAGCCACCGTTGAGCGGATATTCATGCCGATCGGCGTGGAATCTATCAGCTTGATTTGCCTGATGCCGTCAGCCTGAACCGTTTTGATATGCGGCGGCAGCTTGTCCGCACACAACTGTGCTTTCAGAGCCGGAACAAGGCTCTCCAGAATGAGTGTCGTTTTTCCCGAACCCGACACCCCGGTAACAACCGTCAGCCGCCCTTTGGGTATTCTAACCTCTAACGGTTTGACCGTATGAACAGCGCCTGTTGCCAAAACAATTTCGCCGTTTTCAAAAACATCGGTCCCCCTGACCGGCGGACGGATACGCTCGCCGCGCCTGCTCAAAAACGCACCGATCTGCGAAATTCGATTATTCTTTATCTCGGCAATCGTGCCTTGGGCAATAACCTCTCCGCCGTCGGCACCCGATTTCGGCCCCATTTCAATCAGCCAGTCCGCTTCCGCTAAAATTTCCGTATCATGATCAACCAGCAAAACAGAATTTCCGTCAGCCACAAGATCATGCATAACCGTTTTAAGACCCTCAATGTTAGCCGGATGCAGCCCTATCGACGGCTCATCCAGAACATACAAAACCCCCGTCGTCCGATTGCGAACCGCGCGGGACAGCTGCATTCGCTGCCTCTCTCCGGTGGAAAGAGTTGACGACGCCCGATCCAGTGACAGATAGCCGAGCCCCAAATCGAGCAAGCGTCTGGCCGCCGACACAAAAGATTCGGAAATGGCTTCAGCCATCGGCCGCATCTCCGCCGGCAGAGCCGCCGGTACGCCTTTGACCCAGTCCGATAATTCCGACAGCGTCATCCGGCAGACCTCGTCCAATGAAATTCCCCGCAGCTTAGGCGCCCGAGCCCGGGCAGAAAGTCTGGTACCGTGGCAATCGGGGCAAACGTCTTCTTTCAAAAACTTTTCAACCCGTTTCATGCCTTTCTCGTCTTTAACTTTAGCCAGCGCATTTTCTACGGTATATACCGCATTGTAATAGGTAAAATCGAGCTCCCCCGCCTGATTGGAACTTTTGGCCTTGTAAAGAATATGTTTCTTCTCTGCCGGACCATGAAAAACAATTTCTTTTTCCCGCTCCGTCAAATCTTTAAACGGCACATTGGTCCTGACCCCCATCGCCCGGCAGACGTCCGTCATCAGCGACCACATCAGTGAATTCCACGGAGCAACCGCCCCTTGGTCAATCGTCAGATTCTCATCGGGAACCAACGTCGTTTCGTCAACCGTCCGGATTGTGCCGACACCGCCGCAGGTCTCACAAGCCCCCTGACTGTTAAAAGCCAGTTCTTCGGCTCCGGGAGCATAAAAACGCACGCCGCAGACCGGACAAACAAGCTCTTTCTCCGCCGCAACCGCCAAAGTCGGCTCCAGATAATGCCCGTTCGGGCAACGGTGACAGGCCAGCCGGGAATACATAAGCCGCAAACTGTTCAACAGCTCCGTACCTGTCCCGAATGTACTCCTAATTCCGGGAACGCCCGGTCTCTGATGAAGGGCCAGTGCCGCCGGAACATGCAAAATTTCATCAACCAGAGCTTTCGGAGCCTGCGTCATACGCCGTCTGGTATAAGTTGACAGCGCCTCCAAATAACGACGGGACCCCTCGGCATATAAAACGCCCAAAGCCAAAGACGATTTCCCGGAACCGGAAATTCCCGCAATTCCCACAATTTGATTTAGCGGAACATCCACATTGATATTCTTTAAATTATGCACTCGCGCGCCGCGTACTTTTATTGCATTTACGACATTCATCTTATTGCCCGCCAATTTTATCCCGGCTTAAATTTGTCTTCTGTTTTGCCGGAACCACTTTAACACGCCCCTGCCGGACAAACAAGCCCCTTTGCATCATTCCTGAGCATTCTATAAGCAAGACATTAAATCACCAAAAAATATTCCTGAAAAGCTCTGCGATTTAATACTTGTATATTTCTATTATACTTCTTTAATTCGTAACTTAACCGTCTCTTGATTTTGTCTAAATTTTGTGCTAATCTATATAAAGTTAACATACCGCCTTAAGAGGATAACATGAAAATAAAAAGCCTATACAGCAAACTCTTTCAGAAAATTTCTAAAAAAGCAAAAGCAGAACCGACCACCGAAAAAGAAAAGCCGGCTCCCATAAACCCTGATGAAGACTTTGAAATTCACAATTATGGCGAAGGACTGAACTTGGGGAAAAAAGCTTTGCTGACATCTCCTGAGAGGGTAAAAGCCTTCGTCGGCGGCATAAGTAAAGGCATCACGTTTAACAGTAATCCCAAACTGGTTTACACGGAACTTACGGCTGACGGACAGCCTGACCATCCGGCATGGCTTTTTGATATTAACGGCAAAAGCGGAACATATCAGATGTATATAGATATTTTTCCGAAAAGAGGCGGCGCCTGCGCTTATAACTGTGTCGGATTTTCCAGTGGTCATTTTAAACAGATTCCCGTGGAAGACAATCTGAAGATAAAAGATATGTCTAGCATGAAACGTACCCGTGTTACCCCTGAACCGTCTCTGGGACAAGATACTTTTTCCGAAGAAACCTTTGACGGAGAAGTTAAGGTTTATGCGACCAAAGGCGGACGCTTGGAATGCATCGGAAGCAGCCTGGCTGAATATCACGAATACGTTTCTTCAATTGGCGACGTCACCTTGTTCAAAACCGGGCCGGAACGTTTCATCGCTAAAAAAACGGCTCTCCCGGAAAATAAATCTACATCAGTAAAGCCAGAAATTCTTTTAAACAACATCAAAACAAATATCAGATAGCCACAAAGTTAAAACAAGCGTTTTTAATAATAGGCGGTAATCATAACTATTTGTTTTTGAGCCTGTGTTTCAACAAGCCGGCCAAAATGCCGGAAATTGGTTTTCCTAATCGATCATTATTATGTTTATCAATGATACCGATAGCTTTTATGAGCTTATCAATACCACCGGGATAAGTTGCATCAAAAGTAATACAGCGGCAGCCGATATTTTTAGCCAAATCCCTATCTGCCTTACCGTCACCGATAACGAGACAGTCTTCAGGTGGCGGAGGATTACCGTCAAACATGGCAACAAATGCACCGCGGTGCGGCTTTTCGCGCAACTTAAGCTGTGCCGCATTTTCATTGGGATGGATTTTAGGCGAACCGTATATTTTATCAAAAAAAGGCGTTAAATTAAAATGATCTAACTCCTGCTCCAAATATTCAGGACTTTTACTGGAAATTATATGCAGCCTGACTTCATTCTTCTGACAGTAGCTGAGTAAGGTCAAAGCCCCTTCAACCAAACTGGCATCCCGAATGTGATTTTGTTCAATATAGTTATAAAACGTATCGTGAGCCAAAGACATGGTCTCTTCCATTTGCTTTTGGTTCAAGGTGCGCAAACCCTTTTTGGTTTGAAGGCTATAGGGTTCACCGGCAGCAAAAGTTTCACCGCAAAGCATATATCCGAAAATTTCGCTTTTAGGCTTTCCTCCTGTAGCTTTTTTGATTTCTGCTGCAGTTTTACGGGGCATATTTAAACTGTCAAAGACACAATCATATGCATTTTTGGTCGTGGACAGAGTATGCAACAACGTTTCATCCAAATCGCAAAGTAAGTGTTTAATCGTCATAAAATTTTCCCTTTGACCCGAAAATCATTATTAACCTTGTTCAGGAAATGATTTTGCGGAGAATTCCGTTATTTTGCTCCAATAGTTGTTCCGCTTCGATTTTGGAAATCTGCTTAACCGCCATAACACAGGCCGTTTTAACCTTATGTCCCGAAGCCTCAATATAATCGGCTGCTTTTTCATATGGAATACGCGCAATTTCAGAAACAATGCGAATACCGCGATCAACCAGCTTTTGATTCATCATACGAACATCAATCATATAATTTTCATAAACTTTTCCGATACGGATCATCGCACCGGTGGAAAGCATGTTAAGAATCATCTTCTGGGCTGTGCCGGATTTCATCCGCGAGGAACCGGCAATGGGTTCTTCGCCAACGACCGGATTGATAAAGATATCGGCAAAAGCCTTTAGTTTGGCTTCAGGATTTGAACTGATACCGACAGTTTTGCAACCGCGTTTTTGCGCTTCTTCTAAAACAGTCAGAACATAACGCGGCCCGCCGTTGGCGGAAATACCGACAACAACGTCATCAGGGGTAGGATTGAAGGCATTTAAATCTGCAAGTGCCAAATCGGCATTGTCTTCGGAATTTTCAACCGAAAAACGCAGGGCCCGGTCTCCGCCTGCGATAAAACCGTTGACCATACCATGCTCGACGCCGAAAGTCGGCCAGCACTCTGACGCATCAAGCACTCCCAGACGCCCGCTGGTACCGGCACCAAAATACGCCAGCCGGCCGCCTTTTCTGAAAGCTTCCGCAATAACTTCAATTGCATCACCAATTTGAGGCAGAGCTTTTTCAACCGCCAAAGCCACTTTTTTGTCTTCATTATTAAGCGTCTTAGCAATTTGCCAAGAATCCATCAAATCTATATTGACGGTTTCCGGGTTTCTTTTTTCGGTCAGTGCAAGTTTATTCATATCAATTTTCCTCCGATATATAAAAAAGATAAATCCAATTAATTAAAAAACATATAAAAAATTGTACATCGGAATTTATAATATTAAAAACTTTCCTAACCTTTCTATACGCAGAACAAATTGTACTGATTGTACAAAATTTGCAAAAAAATTATCTGGACAGCTATATGGGAATATGATATGTTTATAGCATATTAATTATAGATATCTGAATTATTAACTAAAAAAAATAAAATTATGTTTACACCACACGATTGGAGAAACGGAGCTGATTACTCTGACGAAACTTATGAAAGCTTCCATAATACTTTCGAAACATATGATACATTTGGAAAGTTTCTCAAAATCTTTTTCATTGTAATTGCCTGTTCTTTGGCAATATGCTTAATTATATGGCAATGGGAAAATATTACAGAAATCTGTAACAGATTGTACAATTTCATTATGTCCAAGCAAAAAATAAAAGAAATAGTTATTGCAATTGCTTTAGGAGTTCCATTCATCATTACATTAAGCATACCGTATATAATTTATATGCGACATAAAAATAAATAACCATTTATTCCCTTGGAACAAGATGTTCCAAGGTTTTTTTTGCCCAAATTTATTCTGACCAATGATGCTAACTATTTAATTCTGTGTGAACTCCAATATCGGCTTAGAATCAAAACATAAAGACCTGCGATTCCTCGCAAACCCTTTGTTTCCTTTGGCAGGGGCAGACAATTGGCTGCGCTGTCGCTCCGCCGCTTCGTCGTCGCAAGAACGGTGATACTTCCGTCTCGCCCGGCTCCTCCTTGTCGAACTCACTTCCCCGTGAGTTCTCATCAATTTCCCTAAAAGTCAATAAAAAAACCGTCCGTCTGGGCGGTTTTCTATTGGCAGGGCACATAGTGCAATCCACGGACTATCTTTTAAATATTTTAGAAAAATTTTCAGGTACCAACTGATATGTATCGACTAACTCAAGTGACTTGACCATAGAGAGCGTGCCTTGTTTGTATTTTTGGAAATGCACAGAGGCGATATGTTTTTTGTATGCTTCTTCATTTTTATAAATTTCTAAAATACGAATCAAGTTATTGTTTTTAATAATCTGCATTGGATAAATTGAAATAACACCCTCTTCTTTTTCAATAGAGGTTTTGGCAACTTCCCGTGCAAATACCAGATATTCATCCAAATATTCCGGATAAACCTCAATTTCTGAAATTCGGATAATCATATCATTATTTTTATTTTCAAATGCATGTGCTGTCATTGTTAACCCCAGCAATATCAATAAAACTATTAAAATTCGTTTCATCTTTCTATCCTAAATTTGGCAATAGTTCAAAATTATCTGACATCGGTATTTATAACGACGAAAATAGTCATTATTTTTGTTTATGTTAGAGCATGATAAAGACAATGCAATAAGAAAATCCGTATTCTAAACAGTCAACATATCCCAAAAGGCAAAAAGATTCAAACCGCGTTAAGTGCCTGTAAAATAAAGGATTTTGCTTGGGATGGTCCGTGTAACAAGCGGGAAATGACCTCTTTGGCGACATCTTACACGGACTCAGTTAACTTATTGATTTATAAAGAAAAAAGACGCTTTTCAGCGTCTTCATCTTGAGTGGCAGGGGCAGTAAGATTCGAACTCACGACCCTCGGTTTTGGAGACCGATGCTCTACCAACTGAGCTATACCCCTACAAAAAAAGCAAGCTCTTTTGAGCCTGTGTTTTATTTGATACACAACTCTCGGCAATAAATCAAGCATTTTTTTGGCTTCTTTTGCAAAAGTTTAATTCAGCCTATAAAAAAGTGAAGAGTTTTGCAGTTTTTACTGCAAAACTCTATCACATTCGATTACTTTCTTCTGTGTTTCCCGGACATTGCCTTACATAAAAGACAAATCGTAAACAACCCGAAAAGAGCAGATAAAACATAAAACAACATCTGCACGGCACCACCGGCAAAGATCCCCTGAGAAAGCAGCAGCGCCGCAACGGTCAACAAAAACCAAACCAGCGCCAAAGTCATATCTCTGTGGCGGCCCTTCATATAACGGCGCCAGAGCAACAGAATCATAACCGCCAGAAGCAGCAAAAAGCACAATATATTCATAACCCAAGCATTAAATTATACCGTCTGTCTTTTTAATTTTCGAAGCCTTGACCAAATACCTTATAATCC
>CEAC01026721.1_pt1 | contig 22246 bp, 23 predicted proteins | sample 557411 | NCBI WGS metagenome assembly CEAC01 (sample SAMEA3182094, study PRJEB8094) | gut metagenome | biome: human; feature: gut; material: Stool; isolation source: human stools | place: Canada | collected 2012-02-21
ACTTACAATAGCCCAGTTAATAGAAATATTAAAAATTGTGGCTAAAGTAAAATCTGCAAATAAAGAGTTTAAACATATATATATTAAAGAATTATATGACAATATCTTAAATTCCATAACAAGTTCGGATTCTAATACATGGGTAACCGAAAAAATTCCTACAATTTTGAAGGCTTGGAAAAATAATATTGAAAGGTTGGTTGCTGCATAATGGATTTTTTATACATACCAAATGCTGATAATATGAATGAATTTTACTTTAAAATGAACCAAATGCCAGAAAGATAGTTTTACAAATCAACAAGATTATACAGAGATTCATTAATTTTATATAAAAATTACCAACGTACAATTGATTTTTTTATAAAAGAACTAGATAAGTTAAAATTTTTCAAAAACCCTGCTCAAGAAGGTTGAAAGAACTAATATATGATATTTTAGTAGAACATCCTAGAAGATATTTACCCGATTTCTGTAGTTACTATCTTTTATCAGCATTTTGTTTAGAAAATTTAATAAAAGGTTATATTGTAATGCACAATATTGATTTTATAGGAGAATCAAGATTAAACAAAAAATTAAAAGAACATAATTTATATAAATTATGTTCCAACTATACTGATATAAAATTATCAGAAGATGAACAAATATTATTAGAAAAATTAAGCGATTATTCAATAGCATACGGACGTTATCCTGTTAGTGCTATCGTTAACAAAAATATTCCATTTTATCTTCAACCCAATTACGATGTAAATTACACTGATTTATGCATTAAGTGTATTGAAAACCCTTATGTAAGTGATCATAAAATATACTTGCATATTTATAAAAAAATAAATTTATGCATTAAAAAGTATTATACAGAACAAAAACAATTAGAAAATTCTAAAAAAACATTTTCAGATGAATTAAAATTCGCTTATTCGGAAACTAATTAAAATAGTGCTTAAAATTAATAAACATTGATTTTAACAAAATATATATGATTTCTGTTAAATATCATGTTTATTTGTGAAATTTTTCTGCTTTTATTTTTCTTTCACGCTAATGTTGTGTGTCAATGGAGGTTTTAAGTATGGAAAAAGTCGGATTGAATATTACCCCAAAAGAGTTTAAACAATTAAGCAAGTGGTCGGAGAATATTTATAATACTGCCGTTGTTATTGATTATTTTGTGACAAATCAACCGGAAATAGAGGAATGCTACAATCTCGCACCGGTAATAAAGCACTTGCGCAACGATACGGATGTCTTAAATGCATTCTTTATAGACCACGAAAAAGATGTCGAAATTTAAATACCGTTTAAAAGGTGTTTAATCGGTGTTCAAATCGTGTTCACAAATTTCTTCGTGAGTTATGCCGAGAATTTGTTCCTCAATTTCTCGTATGATATCCGACGTTAAACCTTTCGGCTTTTCCTCTTGGAGCTTTTGTTTTTCACTTATCACCTCATTCTCATAAGATTTAACCGGTCCAATCAATTTCAGCATTTTAGTAACGGCATAATATCTTGCAGGCTCGACTTTACTGTTATTCTCCATATCCTTCTCAATAGAATTTATCAAACTGCGGTTAAAATTATATAAATCCGAATGTAAGGTCGTTTTAGCCCGAAGATATCCTGCTCTTTTGGTTTCCCAATCATCAGATTTTTTCCATCTGCGAAGCGTTCTTTCGTTCAAATGAAGTTGCCTTGCAATATCTTCTAACGACATAAATTTTTCAGCATAGAGTTTAAAGGCATCTCGTGCCAATGTGTGTTTTTTCATAGTTTATCTCGGGGTAAATAAAGTTTTGGTACACACAGAATAACTCTGTTTCGCAGAAACATCAAGTCCCAAATGTGTCTGAATGATACGATTCCGAGATTTAGAGTTGATGTTTGCTGTTGAAAGAGCGATGAATGGTGTAGCTTGAAAGGAGCATACTATGATTGAAATCGGTAAAAAGTACAGATTAAAAAAGCTCAAGGGTTGGTTTGAAAAAGATAGCGAAGAATTTACGGTTCTGTGTTGCGGCGAACACAATATTGTCGGCTGCGTTGCACCGGATGGCGAAAGATATGTATTTGATAAAGATTTTTTGATTGATCCTGATAAGCCGGACGAGATATACGCGGATATTAAAATAACGGAAGTATAAACTATGATTGAAAAAGATTATAAATTATACGGAACAAAGATTTTAAACTTAAAAACTCAAGAAATTGGTTTGTTGATTTGTTTATGGGAAAACAAATACGCCGATAAAACAGTCGATTTTGCAACCTGCGTTGATAAAACAGGCAAGAGATACAACATTGAACTTGACAACATCAGAGGATTTGAAGATGATTTAATTAGTAATATAAAAGAGGCTATAGACAAAAAATTTGATGTGGTTCCAATATGGAATTTGTCAGTTAGCTTGAATAAAACAATTTCCGAAGATTCGTTTTCAGATTTCGCAGTTGCCCTTGATGAGATACAAAAAAAATACAATATTTTAATATGTAAATCTGCGGGAAATTGTAAGAATTTTTTATATCAACAACCTACCGATAGGTTAGTACAAGGTGCAGATTCAGTAAGATCTTTAGTTGTTGGCTCAATTGCACAAGCAAAAAATCCTTATGATATTTCTGATATAGATAATCCATCACCATTTAGCCGAATTGGTGCTGGCCCTTCGTATATTATTAAGCCTGATATTACACACTATGGAGGAAATGCAGGAATTGATAATATTGGTAACCTAAAGATTACAGGAGTTAAATCTTTTGGAATTGATGGGAAGATTGCAACATCTGCAGGAACAAGTTTTTCGACTCCAAGAATAACTTCTTTGGTGGCAGGCATTCATCAATGCTTAAATGAAGAATTTGATCCATTATTATTGAAAGCGTTAATTATACATTCTGCGAATTATGCAAAAAATATTAATATGGATATTAGTGAAAAACTAAAATATATGGGATTTGGAAAACCACACAACATAAATGAAATACTTTTTAATAAGCCATATGAAGCAACATTAATTTTGAGAGATAATTTGGCAAAAGGAGAGTATATCGATATTAAGGATTTTCCGATGCCTAAAGAACTTATAAATAACGGATTTTATACCGGACAAATCACGGTAACCCTCGTTTCGGATCCTGTATTGGACTATTCTCAAACTGGTGAATATTGTCAATCAGATCTTCAAGTGAAGTTAGGTACTTATTCTGAAAAAATAAAAAGAGATACAACTAAAAGAAATATTAAAAATGAACTAGGAAGGTCTGAGGCAAAAAATATATTACTTTCAAATTTGTATAGTAAAAAAATTATGAATGCAGCAACATCAGAATTTGCTAATACAGAAAGAATGCTCATTCAATACGGGGATAAATATCACCCAATAAAAAAATATTCAGTAGATTTATCAGAAATGACAGAAGCGAATAAAATACATTATTTGGGAGAAAGTAAAAACTGGTACTTAAATATAGAGGGTATTTATCGCAGTTTTATAGAAAGAAAAGCCGAAAGGGAATCTTTTGACTTAAGCCAAGATTTTTGTTTAATAGTAACAATTAAAGATCCAAGCAAAACCATTAATGTTTATGATAAGGTTACTCAAAAACTTGATGAATTTAATTTCACCCATAATAATATTAAGCTTGCTACTGATATTGATATTTCTATTTAATGAATCTGTTAATTTTATATATGTATCATCTCATAAATTAAATTCAGTTGATCTTCAAAATTAGGGTTGAGTTCTTTCCATAAAAATACGGCGAGGTGGTGGTCGAGGTATTTTCGCATACTTGCCATAAACTTTTTGCGGTAAAGAATATTGTATAATCTGCGGGCTTCTTTGACTTCCTCGGGTTGTTGACGTCGTTGAGGAAGCTTTGTTTTTAGTGCTTTTTGAGTGATAAAAACTTTGTCACCATAACAATAAATGCATATTGGAACATCGTTCAAAAAAATCCTGACTTGCGGGATTTGAGGATCAGAGTCAAAATGTTCAACCAGTTCCTGATATTGCTTATCAAAGATTTTTGCCCGAATATATTGATAAAAAGTTTCCGTTGTTGTGTTTCCCAGATTTGCTATTTTTGCGGTTTGAGAAGCCGGTATTCCAAAACAGATACATTTATAAATAATCTCGATTTGCTCTGTCGTTGCTAAATTATAGACTTTCGGCAATCTATTCAAATTCCTGCGGACTTTTGGTTCTTCTTCTCTGTAGTCCGGCATGAAATATTTGGGGAATATTCCCATTATCCCTTCTGTTTGGTACTTTTTTCTTTTTGAATGAAACGCAGAATATGAAACTTTTAGCTTGGGATTCTTTAGCGGTATTATTTCTAAAAAGCTCCGCAATTCTCTGCAATTCATACCTTCAGTCAGTTTAAAAAGTTTTAGGTATCTATATATAAACTCTTTGCCTCTATCGGATGCCACAACATACAAACGTTCTTCCTCTTTATTATGGAAAAGTTTTTTGACCTCTTTATCCATCGCACGCCGTTCGGAATCTTCTAAAAAATCGCAGAGTTTTAGGGATGAGCGTTTGATTAAATATTTCCCCTCTAAATCGGGTTCTTTATTGGGTTTTACGATATAATTTCCTTTAAGACAATTCCTTTTTACGGTTTCTTCCTGAATATTCAGCAGTCGAGCAACCTCGGGTATCGTGAGCCAAATATCTGAGTCACTGCTTTGACTTGTGTGGACTGGTTTATTCACACGCTTTTTGAAATTTGTATATAGATATTCTGTATTTGATATCTTTTTAATTTGATTCAAAGTTTCTAAATCATTAAGTGCTTTTTGAATTGTTTTCTCATTTTCTTCAAGCATTGGAAGAATGTCAGGCAGAGTGAATTTATTAAGCCCCTTTGCTGTTTTAAGAATTTTCATTTGCAAGTTCAATTTCTTCTGCGTCAGCATCGTCATTTTTCAACACCTCCTTCAATGTTATTTCGTCAATTTCTTTTATCCCGTTTGATTTTGCGACCTGTTCCGCTTTACTGATAGTTTTTACCAACTGCCTGAATCGATTTGTGCGAGTGTATAAAAGTTTTTTGGCGCAGTCAGTAAATGGGACTTCTGATAATTGGTCGATTATAGAAGTTATATCTTGTTTAGAGAACGGCTCAAATTTTATAATTTCTAATAATCTGTCATATAAATGCTTGTGCCTTTGGAGCCTTTTATTTGCCGTACCCATCCCGACTAAAACAATAGGAACATTTGTTTTGTCGTGAATGTCCCTTAAAGTTTCAACCGCCCGAGAATCAATAGTCAAATAGTCCGTTTCATCTACAATTATGGTTCTTGGGGTTTTGATTAATTGAGATATAACTTGATTGAAGATATCCGAGAACTTGTTATAAGGAATCTCTCCTAATTCTTCAACCATCTCTTCTAATAACCACCGAGCAGACATAAGGTTGGCACTCCTGATTAGTATTGCATCATTTTGTGTTGCCCACCAGGTAATTGCATAAGTTTTGCCGAGCCCCGGTTCGCCATAAACAAGTCCCATTCCTGGGACTCCGTCTTCTCTTTCACGCAAGCGGTTCATCATTGAGATTAGTTGTTTTACATTCTTTGTTTTTACGAAAACCTTTTTCATTACTGCTCCTTTCCGTATATTTCTTTGTATTCGTCTGATTTTATGTAATTTGCAAGCCACGTTCTATCTTCAGGGCAAATGCACCCATTTTGCATATGCCATTCGTAGCGTTCGTATGCACTCTTAAATATCGGTCGTGCGACTATTGAGGTTTTGACTTTTGGCTCAAAATCCTGTTTCGCCTTTGGTTCTGTTTTTGGTTCAGGTTGGACTGTTATTTCCTTAATCGGTTCGGGTTCAGGTAAGCGGATATTTTGCATCAATTCTTTTTCAAGATAATCCATATCTTCTAAATTAAAATGCTCCCGAACTGCCTTAATCGTTTTTCTGCGAAGCTTTTGTTGTTTTTCAATCTTTTGTTTATAGTCCTCAATATCTTTAATATCGCCCATTTGATAAGCAAGCGGATGAGTCTCCGTTATGCGGTTTGCCTTGCATATAAATTCGCCCTTCATTGAATAAACTTTGATGTAAGACAAATCAAACAGGCTGTACTTTATAACTGTTTTTTCTTTGATACCGTAAAGTGCCTCGTCAAAATAATCAGCCTTCAAAAATCTTATTCCGTTTCTGCCGATTGATTTAATCTCTTGTGCCATCATCAAATCATCAAGCGAGTTTTCATCAATATTTTGCTTTTCAATTTCGTTTAAAACTTCTTGAATTGTTTTATCTTTTGCATTTGGACAAGGCTGAGAATGCTTAAATTCAAGCCATTTTTCTATCATTTTAAGAGCTTGTTCAATAGTTGGAGTAAAACTGTATTTTTCATGGATATTTTTATGTAATTTTTCGTTCCTCATTAAATATGCCGGCTTGTTTTCAATGCTTGTCCCGATATAGCTTGCAATCAGCTTCTCAAAACTTTCCTGAAAATCCAAAAAGAAACGCTCGATGACTTTTGCTCGAGCGTTGTATGGAGTAGCATAGACAGGCTTTATTCCGAGTTTGTTGTAAACTCCTGTAAACCCTAATTCCTCAAACTTTTTATCCCCATTGAAGAATTTGCTTTTAAATGCTCTGCCGTTATCTTGGTAAACATATTCGGGGATATGATCCATTTTTAAAATCGCGTTACGCAGAGCTGATGCAATATTTTGCGTACATTCTTCTAGCATAATATCGTACCCGACAAGACCGCCCGATTTCCAATCCAAGAACCCAAGCAATGTCGCTCGGCATGGTTTGCCTGTAAACGGGTTTATGACTTGGAAGTTGAGCGTATGCCCATCCGCCACAAGCACTTGTCCTGCTTTTAAAAGTGCTGCGTTTCTGACTATAAACGGACTTACTTTATCCTTTAATGCTTTTTCACCATCTCTGGCAAGTGTCCATTTGTCATAATTGTTATCCCTAAACCATTCTGCATATCGCCTGAATGTAATATCTTTCGGTAAAATCTCTTGCCAGCGTTCTTTTAGAATATGCTTTGTGAGTGAAATTGCTTTACCGATTGAAAATGCACTAGGGGAGAGCAAAATCTGTATAAATATTTTTATTTGTTCTTCGTTTAAAGTTGTTCTGTATTCTTTTCTGGTTGAATATTTGTATTGCCCGACAAGAGCTGTCCAATCTTTGTTATAATCTAATAACGCTCGCCAGCGATAAAGAGAACCTATGGAGACTTTACCCAAGATTTTAAAAATCTCCTCCTGAAACATCCCTGTATTATATAATTGCAAGAATTCTTTATCGGGAATATTCCCGTTGGTTTTGAGCTTATCTCTTTTATATTCTTTCCTAAAATCAAGCCACGCATAAATCAAATCATATTTTGCAAGTGCTATTTTTCTTTGGTTTTCTGAGATTAGTTTTTCTTGTTTTATGTTTAGGTTTGATAATTCAATAACCTCGTTATCACACGTTTTATAATCGTCATAATATTCCTGAAAATATTTAAGCTGAAGCTCCTCTTCAAGCGTTGATAATTTAATCTTGTATGTTTTTCCGCCTCGGATATTTTCGATCTTGTATTCATATTTATTCTGATTTAATGCAAGCCGAACAGCTCTTCGAGTAATGTTTTTTAATTTTGCTAAAGTTTCAACATCAATCCAAATATCGTTATTATTAATGTCTTCCATAACGTATCCTTATTTAATTTACAGCTACTGTATGTTAGACTGCTTTTTCTCAAAAAGGAAGTGTTTGAGGGGGAAATGTGTTGTTTTGTGTTCGATTATATCTGAATTTTAAGCAGAAAATTTTATAAAACTGCTTTTGAACACCTTTTAAACACAATTTAAACGGGGTTTGAATTTATTATTCTAAAAAAATCTGCTGTTTTATCTCAATTCTACTTCCGTCTTTGAGGGGTAAAATTAATCCGATATTTTTTACACTTGGTTTTAGAAAAGTCATCTTAAAGTTTTGGAATTTATTTCATTAAAATCTTTATCAAATAAAGTCAGGAAAGCATTTCCCCCTCAATAAATTAACTTCCGACTTAGGGGTAAATATCATAGAATTATGCGAAATAATTAAAATTCTAAAAGGCACAATTTGTGCGGTTCTTCAGGGTTTTGTATAAATTTAAGGAGTCAAATTTCCTCAAATGTCCAATTTTGGTCAATCGCTAAAACTCAAATATATTAGGGAAACTCGGCGATTTTGTAAAATTTTATGGAAAGATACCGGACATTTTCGTCCTAATAACCGGACATTCTGGACTTTTCAAAACCCCGACTCTCAGACTGGCGGAAGCGGGCAGAACTCAAACACAATAGGTATTACGGCGATTAAGAGTTGTAAAAATCAATTTCAAAAGTGTCCGAAAAACTATAGAAGTCTTGAAATCGGCAAGCGTAGACACGTTTATTGCGAGCAAGTCAAGACGGAACGCATCGCCCACCATTATTGAAAGAGGCATAAGCCTCTTTTTTTGTGCGGAGATTGTGTTGGGCTTTATATTGAGTTGCAAGACGGTTCGAGTCCCGTATCTCATGGGAAGTGGTACACAAATTTTATATTTAAAATTCTATTTGCAGTTATTTTGTGCAAATATATAATTATTTGTGAGGTGGATATGAAGAAACTAATTGCAGATTTACACATGCACACTATTGCGAGCGGTCATTCTTACGGCACAATCCGCGAAATGGCTTCCGCGGCAAGAGACAGAGGTTTAGAATTAATCGGCATTACGGAACATGCCCCCGGAATCCCCGGAACGGTTGACCCGATTTATTTTTTAAATTTTCAGGTTATTCCTAATCATTTATACGGCGTTGAAGTGCTCCACGGAAGCGAAATTAACGTCTTAAACGACGGTACGCTTTCGTTGTCACAAAGACATATTGACCATCTTGACTACGCAATCGCGGGAATTCACAGTTTATGCTATGAAAATGTCGGAAAAGAGCAAAATACTGCAAATACAATAAGTTGTATGAAAAATCCGAAAGTAAAAATCATCTCTCACCCCGATGACGACAATTTTCCGCTTAATTACGAACGCCTGGTTGAGGGTGCAAAGACTTACAATGTCGCGCTTGAACTCAATAACAGTTCGCTTGTTAAAAAAGAACAACGTCTCAATTGTTATGAAAACTATCGAGTAATGCTTGATTTGTGCAAACAACAAAATGTGCCGATTATAGTTGATTCCGATGCTCACGATCCGTCTTGGGTCGGTGAATTTTCTTTGGCATACGAATTATTAAAGCAATTGAATTTTGACGAAGAGTTGATTTTAAACAACGATATTCAAAAACTCAAAAACTTTATCTTGAGCAAATAAAAAGGAATGTCGAAACATTCCTTTTTTTTGTTTATTCTTCTTTATGATAAGACATTATATCAAGTCCCTGTTTTACAATGTCGGCATCAAGTTTTCCCGACTGTGCGTCTTCTTGTAGAATTGCTTTTGTTTTCTCGTCAGAGAAACCTTTTTTGTAAACCCTGTTTTCTTTAAGGGCGGAAGTTTCATCGCAAAGCGAGAGAAGTTCGGTCAACTTGTTGCCCGTATTTGAATTGTGGTGGTGTTCTCGAATTGCTTCAAGAGTTGCTTCTCCGACACCTGAGTCACGCAATAGCACATAACTCAATTCACTGTGCAAGTCCATAACTTTTCGCTCTTCGGGGGTGAATCGTCCCGGTTTGTTAAAGACTTCATCGGGAATAAGCGCTTTTCCGATATCGTGGAGTAACGCTGCTTCCAAAAGCGTGTCGCGTTCTTCTTCTGAGACCTTAAAACCGCCTTCCATCGTCAAGTTTTTTGCATAATTGTATGTCGTCAGGAAGTGATTTTTTGAATCTTCCAAGTGTGACATGTCAACTTTCGGCTCATAACCGTATTTTCCGAGAATGCCCGAAATTTCTTCTTTATTAGCCTCAAGCGACTTGTTGATATAATCTTCATTCAAAAATTTGTTCATGTAATTTTCAGGAGTGTTTCTAACCTGAAAAATTCTTACCGCTTCAGCCATGAAATGCTGAAATTGGTTCAAAGGATTGTTCGTTTGAACAGGTTTATGCTTGGACGAAAATTCAACCTTATCTTGAATAGGCTGATTTAAAAGATAGGCATAACCCTTTGTTTGCTGAGTATTCTGTACATTTTGTGCGTTATTTAACCCACCTACACCGTTAATTGATACCATGCTTATTACTTTCGTGTTTATTCTACGTTTTTTATATCGACATTTTTCAGAAAAACTTTAATAAAAATTTTTACAAAAAAAGACCCTGATTTCTCAGAGCCTTTTTATTATTTTTGGATTTTTTGTCGGTTATTTAACTACTATATTTACCAGTTTGCCCGGAACCGTAATGACTTTTACGACTTGCTTACCTTCCAGCAAAGCCTTGATTTTCGGGCTTTCTAATGCCGTTTTTTCGAGTTCTTCTTTGGAAGTTTCTGCATCGACTTCAATTTTGTCTTTAACTTTGCCGTTGATTTGTGCAACCAATGTGATTGAACTCATTTTAGCAAGGCTATCGTCGTAAGTCGGCCATTCTTTTTCATGAATAGAGTCTTTAAGTCCGAGGATTTCGCCGATTTCTTCGCTCATATAAGGAACGACCGGAGAAATCATTAACAACAACGTGTACAACGCGTAACTCAAAACGTTTTTGTCTTCATCGGAGTATTCGGACTTTTTAGCAACATAATCATAGATTGTGTTAGTAAATTCACGATATTGAGAAATAACCGTGTTGAACTGGAATTCCGCGTTAATATCTTGTGTGATTTTCTTAACAGCGATGTTTGTTTGTCTTACAAGGTTGTTATTTTCCTTGGAAAGTTCTTTAATATCGGGAAGTTTGTAGTCAACTACAAAATTTTCCTTGTTTTGAATAAAGAGTCTCCAAAGTCTGTTAACAAACTTGAAGCAGCCTTCAACACCTGCATCTGTCCAATCAAAATCACGTCCCGGAGGTGAATCGGACAAGATGAACAATCTTGCGGTATCAGCGCCGTAGTTTTTGTAAATTTCATCGGGATCAACCGTGTTGCCCTTTGATTTTGACATTTTTGAACCGTCTTTGAGAACCATACCTTGAGTTAAAAGGTTTTTGAAAGGTTCGTCAACGCTTGTGATGCCTAAATCGTGAATTGCTTTTGTGAAAAATCTTGCATAAAGCAAGTGCAAAATAGCGTGTTCAATACCGCCGACGTATTGATCAACAGGTGACCAGTAATCGGTTGCTTCTTTAGAGAACGGCGCTTTGTCGTTGTGTGCGTCCAAATATCGGTAGTAATACCAGTTTGAACACATAAACGTATCCATTGTATCTGATTCTCGTTTTGCATCGGCACCGCAAACAGGACATTTAACGTTCATAAATGTTTCTGATGTTGTCAAAGGTGAACGACCTCTTACCGAAAAGTCAACGTCTTTTGGCAAAAGAACGGGCAAATCTTCTTCGGAAACAGGAACGATACCGCAATGAGGGCAATTGATTACAGGAATCGGAGCGCCCCAGTATCTTTGTCTTGAAATCAACCAGTCACGAAGTCTGAATTGTGTTGTTTCTTTACCAAAGCCTTGTTCTTCGGCATATTGAGTAATTGCTTTTTTTGCATCTTCATTTTTCATACCCGTAAATTTGCCTGAATTTACGAGAACACCGGGGTCGATGTAAGCGTTTTCATCAAGCGAAGCATTCGGATTTTCGGGATTGTCGATTACTCTTTTGATTGTTTTGCCGTATTTTTTAGCGAAAGCGTAGTCTCTTTCGTCGTGGGCAGGAACAGCCATTACTGCGCCTGTACCGTAATCAACCAGAGCATAATCTGCTACCCAAATTTCGCTTTCTTCACCGTTGAACGGGTTAATGATGTGTGTACCGAGCGGAACGCCTGTTTTGACTCTTTCGGTAGAAAGACGTTCGATTTCTGTCATTCTTGACGCGTTTTCACGGTATTTTTTAACGGCTTCCGCATTTTCGGGAGTTGTTAATTTCTCAATATCTTTGTATTCGGGAGCAACTACCAAGTATGTGATACCGAAAACGGTGTCGGGTCTTGTTGTATAAACAGGAATTTCAAGACCTTCAATTTCCTTAACCTTGAACTTCAAGATTGTACCGTGAGATTTGCCAATCCAGTTTTTTTGCATCAATTTAACTCTGTCGGGCCAGCCGTCGAGTTTGTCCAAATCTTGCAAAAGTCTGTCTGCATATTCAGTAATTTTCAAAAACCATTGTGAAAGATGTTTCTTTTCCGCAACAGAATCGCATCTCCAGCATTTACCGTCGATTACCTGTTCGTTAGCGAGAACCGTTGCGCATTTCGGACACCAGTTAACGGGTGCTTCTTTCTTGTATGCCAAGCCTTTTTTGAAGAATTGCAAGAAGAACCATTGAGTCCACTTGTAATAATCGGGCAAACAACTTGCGATTTCTCTGTCCCAGTCAACCATAATTCCGAGGCGTTTCAGTTGACCTTTCATGTACGCAATGTTGTCGAGCGTCCATGTTTCGGGGTCTGCACCGTGTTGAATTGCTGCGTTTTCAGCGGGTAAACCGAAACTGTCCCAACCCATCGGGTGAAGAACGTTGTAACCGTTCATTTTTTTGAAACGAGCAATTACGTCGGAGATTGTGTAGTTTCTGACATGTCCCATGTGAAGTTTACCGCTCGGATAAGGGAGCATAGAAAGTACATAATATTTAGGTTTATCGTGTCTGATTTCAACCTTATTTACTTTCTTTTCGTCCCAAATTTTTCTGCGTTTTTCTTCAATTTCTTGGGGAAAATATTTTTCTTCTTCCACTTTTTAGTCCTCATAATTGAATAATAAATCGGTCGGACGACGACCGCCTAATAAATTCTAACATCAACAAATAATTAATAAAAGTTGTTTAAGTTATTTAATATTGGATTTACAAATTTAGGACTTTTGCAAGTTTGGGTGCAACTTCGTCCCAAGCCTTTTCGTTCGGGTGAATCCACTCGCCCTCGACTTTATATTCGTTGTCGCCGAGATTTTTGCCTGTAAGTTCGTTTGCATCTATATAAATATAACCGTTATCTTTTATAAATTTAATAACATCTGACGGAAGTTTTGTACAATCGTCGTTGTTTTGCGGATAGTCCAGAAATACAATCTTTGTGTTCGGATAATTTTGCTTAGAAATGCGCATCATTTCTGCAATTATGTGTTTGAACAATGAAAAGTCTTGAAGTTCCTTTTCAAAATATTTTTCAGTCTTGTACTCTTGAATAAGTCTCGTAAAATAAAATGCGTTAACAATCGGATATTTGTACTGAACCTCTTGAAGTTGACCGTTTTTATACTCGTATCTGAGGTTGATTAAAGATGTCCAAAACCCAGGGTGCGGTTGATATAACCTGTGTATATGGTCAAAAATAAATACATATATGATGTATTCAGGCTCCCTCGGTTGCTTTTCTATAAGATTGTTTTTTATTTGGTAGTAAACGTAGGACAAACCTGTCGCCGTAATTCCGCGTTGATAAACGGTTCTGTCGGTTAGGTTTGAAAGTTTGTACCCTAAAATTTGTTTGTATGTTAAACATGAACCTTCTGCAAAAGAACATCCGACGATAGCCAAAGGTCGTTTGTTGCTGTTTTTTTTAAATATTCGTTCTTTCCAACCCGAGTTTTCCGCAAACGGGTTGAATTTCCACGGATAATTGTAGGAAAGAATTACGTGATTTCCGTTTGCCCATTGCACGGCAAGTTCGTTTCGCCACTTGATTGCATAGGTAATATATGAGGCTAATTCGAGAAGCGTTAGCAAACAAAAAACTGTAATTAAAAATCTGATAAATTTTTGCGAAAAGTTTTTCATAAAATACCTGAGAATATTTTACTATTCGGAAAAATTTATGTAAATCTTGAATAATTTGCAAAATCTAATCTTTGTAATAAGGTTTAAAATTATCAATTTTATCGATAATGTCGTCAAAATAGCCGTCAAAAGATATACACCTGTCATCAATATAAACCCAACAAGGCTCTTTTATGTTTGTAATGTCTGAAATGTAATCATCGAGATTGTTTTCAATGACCCATTTTGCAGCAACCATTTTGTTTCTTGCCGTAAATAGTTTTACAACATATTTTTCCGATAAATTTTTTAAAAATTTTGAGGCGCCAACTTTAATTGGCGGAATATTATTCTTATCAAAATTTCCTGTATAATCATTTAATACGCCATCTAAATCAATTAGTACAGTCTTATCCTTCGTCACAATTGAATACCATCCTTGCATTGTCCGTCTGACAGTTTGTTTCTTTTGTCATTGTAGCGGACAATTTTACTATGGACAAGGTATTATTAAGAAAACTTGCAAAACGCATAAAGGAACTCAGAAAGCAGAATAATTTTTCGCAAGACGAATTATCTTTCCGTTCAAACATTGCTCGTTCCACTCTGGGTAATATCGAAACAGCCAAGAATGACGTTGTTTTAAGCAAATTAAACAAAATAGCCAAAGCATTCGGCATCAGTTTATCGGAATTATTAGACTTTTAATTATAAACAAGCCAAAATCTGCTTGTTAGAAATATTCAAGCATTTTTTGTCGTCGCAACTTGTCATTCTCTTATCCCAAAGGCAAGGACGGCAATCACAGTCTGCTTTTATAACCGTAACATTGTCTTTTTCTGGAACGAGTTTAACTTCGTCTGTCGGTCCGAAAAGCGCGATAACTCGCAAATTCAACGCAACTGCCAAATGCATAGGTGCCGAATCGCAACAAATAACCGCCTTAGCACCGCTCATCAAAGAGCCTAAATCTTGTAAACTTCTTGTTTTTCCGTAAAAATTGTGTAAGTTTGAAGTATCTTTGCCCTCGAGATTTTTCAAAATTTCGGCAATACATTCATCATCATCAGGACCGCCTGCGAGAGCAACTTTTTCACCTCGTTCCAAAAGCATTTGAACGAGTTCTGCCCACTTGTCGTTTCCGTAACTTTTAATAATATTTTTTCGGATGCTCATTTTGCTGACACCGGGGTGGATTAAAATCATACCCTCGGCAGCATTTGAGTATTCGGCAGAAATCTGCGGGTTTTGGTACTCATCACCCGTCAAATCTTTGACCAAATCGTGGTACATTCTGCCTGCAAATTGACGTTTGTTCAAAGGAACCGCTTTTGTCAAAAGTTTTGTGGTAAAGCCGCCGCAATCGTAGCCGATACGCGTTTTGATGCCCATAAAGAATAAAAGTACGGGAATCATTTTGTTTGAACCCGATGAGACAACGACGTCGTATCCGCCCGTGAGTCCTTTAAAATAGAACTTCAAGAGTTCAAGATATTTGCTTTTTGACTTAATATCAGCCAAAATAACCTTGTTTATGTCCGGACAAAGTTCTTGAATACTCTTGCTTCTGGGTTCCAAGCACAATGTGATTTCAGCATCGGAAAACTTATTTCTTACACTCTTAATAACAGGTAAGAAAAGGATTTCATCACCAATGCCGCCAAAATTAACCAATAAAACTTTTTTTACGGATTTCATAACTAGAACGGTTTCGTTGAGTTAAGTTTATTTCTTAATTCTCTGAATCTTGCAATATCTTCTTGAGCCTTGCCTGATTCTTTGAATACAACCTGACTTGACGGATGAACCATCAAAATATAATCTACGTGAATTTCCAAGAAATTGTATTTTCTCGGAGGAGCAGAAGTTGTTCTTGACAAAATTTCCGCATTAGTAACCGCCAAAAATCTCTTGTCACGGTCGTTTAACAAGTCTGTCAATTCTCTGTTTGTGTCTGTATATTTTGATACGTAAACAGTACCCTTGATGTCGTGGTCGACGGTCAAGATGCAGACCTCTATGGGAACCATATCGTTTTGTTTTGCCATTAATGCGTCCTCTTCTGTCTTTTTCTTGATTATATTACAAATCAGGAAAATAATGCAATGTGTTAACGTTTCGCAAGATTATATTTGATTACGACTGCCTTGCCCGCAGGAATGTTTGCGACAAGTTTTCCTCTTGCATCGTCAATTTCACCGATAGTTGTCAAGACTTCGTACTTATTCAAAATCTTCTTGTTGACCTTAATTGTTGTGTAAGTCGAATGCTTTTGATCGGTATTTACCGCAACAATTACACCGTGCTTCTTGTAATTTCGTTCATAAGCGAAGACCGCATCATCAGAAGTATCCAAGAGTTTGAAAGAGCCTTTTGTTACAATGTCGCCCAATTCTTCTCTAAGAGCCAAAGTCTTTTTCAAAAGAGCAAAGGCTTCTTTGTCTCCGCCGTCAGGTTTTCTTGAATAATTGAAAATATCTATCTGATTTTTGTGAGTGAAATAGACGTTGTTATCCGTATATGTTGTATCGGCAGTCTTTCCTCGATATGCGTAATCATATTTATCTCCTGTCGAAAATCCGTCAACATAGTAGGGATTGAGCGGCAACGTAGCGTTCATGTACATAATCGCTTGCGGATAGTTTTTGGAGACGGTATACGCACTTTTCAAGTCGTGAGTGTCAAAGCAGCCGATAACAGCCTTTTTGTGACCTTTTCTGGTCATTTTTTTTACGTAAGCAAAAACTTTTTCCAAATCTTCGGATGACTTAAAGTTAAGAAAATCCAAACAATTGCCGTAATATCCGTCAAATCCGACGTTTAATAATTTTTTATAATCTGCGGTGGGAGAGGGAACGCTCGGAGGAGCCCAAGCCTCTGCGGTTTCGGCCAAAAACATAAATTGCGGGTCTTTGGAGCGAGCATATTTTATGAGTTGGTACCAAAATACTTGAGATTTAATCGGGGCAACATCCGCTCTGATGCCGTCCGCGCCGATTTCGAGCAACATGTCAACATATTTTTTGTGTTCGTCCAACAACGGTTTATACAAAGAACCGTCTTTGTTTACGACCTTTAAAAGTCTGACATCGGTCCAGTCGCAGGGAGTAACCAATTCGCCTTTTTCGTCTCTTAACATCAAATCGGGACGAATATCTGCCATTTCGACGGAAGCGCATGCCGGTAAATCGACAAATACTCGTATTCCGCGCTTGTGGCATTCTTCAATGAATTTTTTGGCTTGAGCCTTAACATCCAAATCCGAATTTTTATCCGCAAGATTAGGGTCAATTGCGGCGATTTCTTTCATTGAATATAAAGAACCCGCGGTTCCGAGGGCTTGTTTTGTACCGACAGGGTTAATCGGCATGACGTGAATTGCGTTAATGCCCAAGTCTTTCAACTCGTCCAATCTATCGATTGCGTTTAAAAAGTTTCCTCTTGTTTCGCCCTTGTTGAGTTCGATTATTCCGTTGCCGTTTAAGTCATTAGCGTTGAACGTACGCATGTTCAACTCGTAAATAACGGCTTTGTTGTTGAGAAACATCGTTCTCAAATCGTTTTTAACATAATCCTTAGCGAATGCTCCGTTAGCCAAAATAGCGGCGGCTACTACCGACAAAATCAATTTCTTTTTCATAATATAAAATTATATCAAAATTTCTGCACATAGAATAGTTTTTATCATATAATCTAAATATATATGACAATTTTGAGGTTGCAATGAAAGAAAAATTAGAACAATTATATAAGACTATTTCAGCGGAAATTCAAAAAGCATCGACAGTTGCAGAATTAGAAGAAGTTAAAAATACGCACATGTCGAGAAAAAGCGAACTTAACAACATGCGTAAAAATCTTAAAGAGTTATCGGTTGAAGACAAAAAAATCATCGGCGCTTTGACAAATAAAATCTCACAAGATTTGCAAAATGAATTGAATGAAAAACAAGAAATTTTGAAAACCGCAGAAAGAAACGAGAAGTTGAAGTCTGAAATCATTGATATTACGCTTCCGGGAGACATTATGCCCGTCGGTAAAATGCACCCCGTAACAAAAGCCATCAATGAAATTGTTGAAATTTTTCAAGGCATGGGCTTTTCTGTTATTGCCCCCGAAAACTCTCCCGAAGTTGAAACGGAGTATGTTAACTTCGATATGTTGAACTTCCCGAAAGATCACCCTGCAAGAGATATGCAGGATACTTATTATTGTGAAAACAACGATAACACTATTTTGAGAAGCCAAACATCAGGCGCACAAATCAGAGAAATGCTTACTCATAAGCCCCCGATTAGAGTAATTGCTCCAGGCAGAGTATTCAGATGCGAATCTGTCAGCGCAAGAAAACACAATCAATTCCACCAAATTGAAGGTTTATTGATTGATAAAAACGTTACATTCGCTGATTTAAAGGGCATCTTAAACGAGTTTATCAAAATTTACTTTGAAGGCGCAAGACCGACAAGACTCAGAAACAGTTTCTTCCCGTTCACGGAACCCAGTTGCGAAATTGACGTTCAATGTATTATGTGTAACGGCAAAGGCTGCAAAGTTTGCTCAGGTTCGGGCTGGCTTGAAATTTTGGGCGCAGGCATGGTTGATGTAAACGTACTTAAAAACGTCGGCATTGACCCTGAAGAATATTCGGGCTTCGCGTTCGGTATGGGCGTAGAACGTATGATTATGCTTAAATACGCTATTGACGACATCAGATTATTTTTCAACAATGATATGAGATTTTTATCTCAATTCAAGGGAAAATAGCATGCTGACGAAGCGGATTATTCCTTGTCTCGACGTCAAAAACGGCGAAACGGTTAAGGGAATAAATTTTGAGAACCTTAAATACGCGGGAAATCCCGTCGAACTTGCTGCAAAATACACTGAAGACGGCGCAGACGAGTTGGTTTTTCTTGATATTACGGCAACAAACGAGGGCAGAAAAACGACCGTCAAAATGGTTGAAAAGGTCGCAAAGTCGGTTTTCATTCCGTTTACTGTCGGCGGAGGAATTAAATCTACCGACGATATGAGGGTTCTGTTGAATGCAGGTGCGGATAAGATTGCTATAAACTCTGCGGCGGTAAAAAATCCTCAATTAATCAAAGATGCCGCTTCATATTTCGGCTCTCAATGTGTTGTCGTAGCGGTTGATGCAAAGAAAATCGACAATGAATACTACGTTTTTATTAATGCGGGAAAAACAAACACGGAAATAAAAATGTACGACTGGATAAAACAGTCGGAAGCGCTCGGTGCGGGAGAAATTTTGCTGACATCAATGGATGCTGACGGAGTGCAAAACGGCTTTGATATAGAGATGTTAAAGGCCGCGAATAAGGATTTAAGCATCCCTGTAATCGCATCAGGCGGTGCAGGTCCTGACGTAAAACATTTTGAAGAAGTCTTTAAGGTGGCAGACGCGGCACTTGCCGCATCAATATTCCATTACGGAACCTTGCCCATAAAGACTCTTAAAAAAGAATTGGAAAGAACAAATATACCTATAAGGAGAAATCATGACTGATACAGTAGCATTCGACCCCGGAATGGGCAAACTCGCAACAGACTTGTACACGGAAGTTTATATTATTGAAAATGACTTGGCAAATATGCCTCAATTGTCCAGAAAAATTCGCTATTACAGAATTACTTACAAAAAAATTGTGAACGCGATGTTGAACAATTTGGCTTTTTATCGCGGATGTTTGGCTTGGGCATATTACATTACAACAAGCCATAAAGATGCAAAACTTTCGCAAAATCCTTTCATTTCTTTGAGTGAGGAGCAAAAGGCTCAATATGCGCCGACTGAAGTTGTTGAATTTTTCCAAGAATATCTTCCGAAGTACAAATCGGATTTGAAGTATTACAACGTAAAAGATGACAGTTTGCCCTCAAATACGGAAGAAATTCTTTCTCAATACAGAGAATTTGTCGCTATGAACGAAGGCTTTATGAACGCTCATAACGTATCGGATATAAAACTTCCCGAAGGTGTCGTTTTCACGGCATCACAGGAAGAAATTAAAGAAAAAATCGACAATGCAGTTTCAACAGGAAATTTATCCGAACTTTTAACGTTATAGTATTCATCAACACTTGAATTTTCAGTATTTTTCGTATAAAATATTCCAAACAATAAAGGAACAATAATGCCCGGTATTAATTTTGAACAACTTGCAAAAGATTGCTTGATTAACAGAACCGATAACTCATCAGAGACAATCAAACTTATTGATGAAGTTGAAAAACAGTATGATTACGAAGATTTCGTTGCAATTTTGAATTACTTTTTTGAAATAAGCAATGATTATGACGTAATTACACATATTTTGAAAAAAATCAATAAACATAAATCAAAAAATTCAGTCTCAACATTAGTTGATGCTTTGATTTTGAAAGATAAATACAAAATTAAAACAATTGATGCCGAAAAGCAGACAATGATTAGGGTTGCGGTTGCAAAAGTTCTTGCAAATATTAAAGATAATTCTGCCGTAAACCCGCTTTTGTTTTGTTTGAATAATAAAAACGAAAACTATAAACTCAGATTGAGTTGCGCGGAAGCATTAGGTAAAATCGGTGACAAATACGCAGTTTTGCCTCTTTCTGAGATTTTGAAAGATACAAATGAACATTCGGTTTATTTGAAAGAGTCAGCAGCCTTTGCGCTTGGTATGATTGGCGATATGAAGGCAGTTGACCCGCTTGTAAACATTTTGGAAACCAAAAAGGGCATTATTGATAAGTTTACTTTCTTAAAAGAGCGTGCGATTGAAGCACTTTCCAAGATTGATTTCAAGAAAAATGATAGAGTATTTAATGCGCTTAAAAACTCTTTGAAAGATGAATCTGTACAAGTAAGAGTCAATGCGATTGAAGCACTTTCAAATACTGATGACTCGAGAGTTCCTGACATTTTGTACGGCTGCTTGACGGATAAATCCGAAGAAGTTGTCAGAAATGCCATCATTGCTCTGTTTAATATCTTAGGAGAAGACATTCTCTACAAAATTTTGAACGATTATTCACTTCCCGAACACACAATGAAGCAGGTCAGAGAAGTAATTAAGGAAGTCGAAGAAGCAGACGACGAAGAAGACGAATAGCGAAAAGTTGTTTTTGAGTAAGAAAAATATTATACTGTATTAAACGATTTTTCGGAGTGGTTAATGGCTAAGAAAGGAAAACATAGAAAGAAAAAGAAATCGGGCAACAAGATTGCTTTGGTTTTGCTTTTCATTTCGACGTTTTTAATCACATTGTTCGTAATATCGGGAGTTTTGTCTACATATTCGCCCCCTGTTGACGTGAATATCGGAGATGGCGAATTTATAGAAAATACCGCAATGGTTGACGAGGCGGAAGATTACGAGGACTTGGAACACGCTGACGTTGATTCAAGACTAAAATGGATTCAGTACGAAGATAATATGACGTCTGAAGAAATTGAGGAAGAAAAGCAAGCCAAAAAGATTGTAAAGCCTGAGGAACAGTCCGTTAATAAACAGGTTATAAACGAAATCAGAAAAGCAAGTAAAAAAGCGGCAGCGCAAAGTTCGGCAAGAGCGCCTTTACCAAAATCAAATGCTTATAATTTGGCAGATAGTGACGTTATTGCAGCACCGCCTATACCGACAGTTAAAGAGATTAAACACAAAACAACCGCGAGGGTTTATGTCGGATACTACCCGACTTTAGAGCAGGCGATGCATGCCAAAAACCTCATTTCGGCAGAAGTTCCGGGCTATCAACCGTACGTCAAAAATGTTAACGGTCAGTATATTGTTCAAGTTGCAAATTTTTCTGACGTATCAACCGCAGTTCAATTCAAACTCGACTTGTCTGACAAAGGCTTTCCGGCAAGATTACAGACAGAGCATTAATTTTAAAAAACTTGTAGCGATTATTTAAAATGGTGCTATAATTGTGCTGAAATTGAAAGGACATTGTTATGGGAAAATTAATTAAAATAATATTCATTCTTGCGGTAGCGTACGGCATTTATTGGACTGCGACAAACGTAGATTTTCAAAACTTGTTCTCTGATACAACAACGAAAATCAAAAACGAAAAAACAATTAACAGAGTAAACGGCAGCAGACAACAATTGCAGGACGAAACTCAAAGCGTTAACGAATACTAGGTTATTTAATATTATTTGTTTTATTGCATTAAAAAGCACCCTTTTTTGGAGGGTGCTTTTAGTTTTAGAACTTTGATTAAGCCATATATTTCGGTGAAGATTTTTGAATTGCTTGAGTTTCTTGTTCTTCAACAGTTTTCAATTCTGATTGTGCTGCTGTCAACAATGTGTTGAGTCTTTGTCTTTCGGTATCGAGTTGTTGGTCTTTTGCAGCGAGTGCTCTTTGTTGTGCTTG
>CEAC01011612.1_pt1 | contig 22163 bp, 22 predicted proteins | sample 557411 | NCBI WGS metagenome assembly CEAC01 (sample SAMEA3182094, study PRJEB8094) | gut metagenome | biome: human; feature: gut; material: Stool; isolation source: human stools | place: Canada | collected 2012-02-21
CGTCCCGTTTGCCCTGGGCCATCTGACCGGCCAAAAAAGCGTCATTTGCCGCCTGTCTGCCCTGAAATCTGGCATCCTGCACCTGCTCCGCTGCCCGATCCGCAAAGGTCTTTTTCGCCTGAGGCAGGTCAAAGAACCGGTCCATAATGTCATTGGAGATAGACGCCACGGCCTGTCCCATGTAGCCTTCAAAGGGGTTGTACTCCGTCACCTTGTACAGCCGGTTTGCCACGTCCGCGATCCGCTGCACCTGGTCGGAAATGTTGGTCTCCTGCGCTTCGTTGAAAAACTCCGGATACTGGCTGGACAGTTCGGAATAAACCTGGTCAACATTGGTGTGTTCGCCCTTGTTGATTTTCAGTTTGCCGAACAAGCTCTTGCGAAACTCGTTGAAATCCGTGATCTCGGCGGCATCCGCTTCCGTCAGCGTCAGCTTGGTGTCTTTCAGATACTTCCGCAGACCGGCGTATTCCTTGTATGCCCGGTCATCCACCTCCACGGCGCTTTCCGCGATCCGTTCCGCAATGGCATCAGACCGTCTCCGCGCCTCTGCATAGGTCAGCTCGTCCTTGCCGCTGGCAATGTAGTCATACAGGCTTTGCAGGTCTCCGGCAATGTCGCTGCCGCTGATCTCCGCGCCGTAGTCCTTTACCAGCGCATCCGCCGCCTTCTGAACGGATTTCCGGTCGGTGGTCACGCCCTGAGACCGTCTGGTCTGGCCCTTCCAATACTCAACCCGCTCTTTCAGGCTCTCGTTTTCCCGTTTCAGCGCCGCGATCTCCTGCGCGTTCTCCGTGCCTTTCAACGATAGGAACTGCGCCAATTCCGAAACATGGGGCTTCGTGCCATCTTTGAAATATGCTTTGATATCATTCAGCACCTTGCTGGAATGGGTCCCCCTGGGATACTCCGTGCTGGAAACCGTCTGCCCATCCGGTGTGTCCAGATCAAGAATGACCTCTCCCCGGTTTTTACCGATAAAGTCTGACAATGCGTCCATTTGGGATTTTGTCGGCTCCACAGAGAGGTTGATACCGCCGCTTTCCGGGGAAATGCGGATATTGCCCTCGCTCATGAACTGCACCATGGAGCCGGAATAATCATCCCCGCCGTAATCCTCGCTGATGGCGTCCCGGATGTCCCGGTGGTCTACTGTCCGGTATCCGCCGGGGCCGCCCTCGTGCCGCCCGGAGAAGTCCAGCTTTGTCCCTGCCGGGGTGAGGTAGCCGGTTTCATTCCAGTTGTAGGTCTTGCCAAAATAGGCGATTGCTTTTTTCCGGTGGTCCCGCTGTTCCGCATCGCTGTAGTCTTTCAGGGAATATCTGGTTTTTTCTTTCGCCTTTTTCTGGTTGTCAGCCTTAAACCGCTCATGCAGTTCGTTCAGTTCTTTGGCATACGCCGCAAAGTCATGAAACACATGGATGCCAATTCCATCTGTAAACATTTCCGTTTGCCCCGTTGCAATATGTCCATAGATAGTTGCATTGAATTCATCATACAGTCGCAACGGGTCTGCGTTCTCCATCGTGGTACGCTGATGCTTCGCGACATGATCCAATAATATGCGGGTCACCGGGTCACTCATATTCAGCATTTCTGGTGTCCGCTCCACAAAGTCAAGATAGGGCTTGTAGCCTACCTGCTTCATCACATGGGTGACTTCGTGAGGCGTAATCATTCCACGGTTCTGTTCCGGCAATGTCTCCCGGAAAAAGATTTGCCCGCCGGAGGAAAACGCCGGTGTGTTGCCTTTGTTCTTGGCCCATGCTGCATCCGCCACCACAAAGCTAGGCACGCCGTAGTTTACCGCCGCCTGCTGCTCCTCGTAGGCCACACTGCCCTTGCTCGGTTCAACTGTGTTCTTTTCGGCCCAAGTGCGAACCGGCTTGGCCCCAAAGGACGGATTTACTCCTCCGTATCGTCCAGCAGAAGCAGAAAACTCTCCGCGAACTCGTCCAGTTTGGCCTTTTCCTTCTCGGTCAAGGCTCTGCCCATATTCTTTTCGGCTGCCTGTGTCAGTTCTGCTGCCAATTTCGTTTTCTCGTCCATCGTCCATGCCCTCCTTTACGGCATATCTCGTTTCCTGAATTCTACCATCAGTCTGCTGGTTCTGCAAGCTTTCCGCCTGCTTGCTGGCCGCTTCAAATGCCGCCTGCAATTTGCCCTCCACCGTCTGGGCCTGCCTCTTGGCTCTGCCGGTCAGCTTGCCCACGATCTCATGGATGGCGTCCCGCAGCTTTTGCAGCAGCGTCCGGTTTCCGCTGTGCTTCTGGATGAAATCGTCCAGCACGTCGCTGTTCGCGATCATCTCACCGGCATAATTGGCGGTAGCCTCGTCCAATGCCTGTTCGTAGCTGGTTTCAACGCCCGCCCGGTTGTACTGGTCAAGCAGGATGTTCGCCGCTTCCTGCACGTCCGGCATACTGGTGGCAGCGTCCCGGAATGCCCGGTACTGCTCCGGGGCCAACTCCTGTACACGGTGGGTCCACTCGTGGCCTACCACCTGCAAAGCAGGGTCCACCGCGTCCTTTGCGATCAGAACGTCGCTGCCGGTGATCTGGCCGTTGGCCTGCCCGCCCAGTACCTGATCTTTCATCTGCACCCGAACGCCCAATGCCTTTGCCACGGTGTTCACCTCGTCGGCAACAGCACTGTCCATTTCACGGGAAACATAATCGTCGAACACAAGGCCGCTGTCCGTTCCGGCGGTCTTGGCAAACTGCGCCGCCCGCTTCTCTCTTGCAAGAGACGCTGCCGCGTCATTCTGCCCTGCCGCATACGCCGCAAAGGATACCGCACTGGTGCTGTTGGGGTTCTTCTGGTTGGTCATGCCTGCGTGATACGCCCGCAGAAATTCCCCAGCGTAGTCACCACGGTCCGTTCCCTGATACGCCGTCTGAAACGCCTTCCTGCCGCTGTCCCCCAGTTTGTCTGCAATGCCGGTAAAGGTTTTCTGCACGGCGGCTTCTCGCTGCCGCAAGACCTGTTCCTCCGCAGAAACGGGATTACTCGCAGTCTGCCGCTGAACAGCTCCCTGAATGGTCCTCTGTGTGCCCTCCTGCTGGGCCTGTGCGTTCGTTTGCGAAGGGGCGGTACGTGTACCCTCCTGAACGTCTGCGCGCTCCTGTGCGCCCTGCTGTGTGGCCTGTGCGGTGCCCAGATCGTAGCGGTATGTATTGGGGCTGACAAGCCCGCCCATCGCGCCGGACGTCGCACCTACCAGGAAGTCATACAGAGAATCGGAAAGCGTTTCCTGCGCCGTCGCTACGTCACCGCCATAAATGCGGGGCAGCTGCCATTCCATCCAGTCGCCGATAAATTCTTCCAAGCCTTCACCAACCGCTCCGGCTCCGAAGGTCAGTGCCGATCCCAACGCCTTTTTACCGGCTTCCGTTTTGGCAAACTTGTCTACTGCACTGCGGATGCCGCGCTCCACTACATCGTCCAGCGCACCGCCGCCGTATGCTTTGGCAAAAGGAAGGGCAATATTGAACATCTTTTCGGTGAAAACCTCTTTCGCGGCAGATGCTGCGCCGTAAAGGCCTTGCTGCCCCCACGTAGCGCCGTCCTGCCGTGCCTGCTGGGCCGCTCCGCCGAACGCCCGCGCTGCAAACGGGACCATGCCCGTTGCGCCGCCAGTAATAAGATTGGGGATTGCGTCAAGGGCGCTCTGGGTCATAGACGCCCCCGCGTCCACCAGCAGCCGCCCCACAGCCCCCGCACCCTGTTTTGCACGGGTCAGGTCTTTTTCTGCATTGGCTGCAATTTCATCTGCCAGCCGGTAATTTTTCTGCGCGGATGCGTTGGATTCGGCGGTTGCTTTCCCAGCGTTCTGAATATTCCGGCGCACCCGGTCGATTTCTGATTGCCAGTACGCCCTGTCTGCATCGTTGTCTGCGTTTCTCAGTTCGTATTGATAGCGGTTCAGATCCCGGTTCCACCCGGACACATCCACATCCCGCGCCATGTGCGTGCCTTCCTGAATGTATCCTCGCACATTGGTATAGGCCGCCGCCGAAGACTTAGCCCCGCCCGTGACGGTCTTGCCAATCCGCTCCATAAAGGTCGGCTCGTCGAGTTTTCGGGCATTGCCGATGCTGGGCGCAGCAACTTCCTGTTTCTGGGCTGTCCGCAAATTCCCGGCATCGTACCGGTTATTGGTAGCTGCCGCGTTCCGGCTTACCTGTCCCAGCTGACCGGCATAAGAAGTCTGCCGGGGCTGTGCATTTCCCGCAACGCGGCCCGGAGCCTTATTCTGAGAGGCAATCTCAAAGAAGGACTTTTTTTGTGCAGATGGTTTGTTCTTCCCCGCATCCGTAGTGCTTTTTCTCCCGCCATTGGTGGCCTTCCACTGCCGACGGCTGGGCGTAATGCTGTTGCTGCGCGCCGGGCCTCGCACAGTAGGTTTTTGCGTCTGGGTTGGAGCCTTAACATCAAACAGATCCCCGCCCCACGCAGTCGTTACTTTTCTGAATACCGGCTTATCAGAGGAACGGGCAGTATTTGCCCGCTCCTCCTTGTTCTTTTTCTGGCTTTCCGCCGCAGTTGTGACTTTCCGAAATACAGGCTTTGTCGCCATGTGTCAGCCTCCTTACATCTGGAATCCGTAATTGGACGCAAGCTGTGTGACCTGCTTCTTTTGGGAATCGGAGAGATAATCCCAATACTCGTCAACAAACTTGTTCAGATTCTTTTCCGCATTGGCGGAGCTTTCCTCCGACAGGGAAATCATCAGGCTGTTGTACGCCCGGTTGAAATTCGATGCAGACGCGGGGTTGTTGTAACCATAGGCGCTTTCCAGATAGTCGTCGCTATACCCGTTTTTATGGAACGCATCCAGCACTTCCTGCGTGAAAATACCCTGTTTGGCATTATCCTTTGCAACGCTCAGTTTCATGCCGCTATCCCCGCTTTTCTTGCTTCCACTGCTCCTACGGCTCCCACTGCTTCCGCTGCTTCCGCTCTTCGCCTTTGCCGCCTGGGTGATCTGATACGCCTGCCGCATCTTGTTAATCTGGCTGTCAGTGTAGCCCAGCGCCTTGTAGCCGGAGAAATCACCGTAGGCCGCAAGGTTGTCCGCCTGCTGAGCCAGCCGGTTATATTCGTCCTGAGACATGTTGTAGTCCCATTCCTTCTGCTTCCACTGATTGGTAAGCGCGTCCTGTGCCTGCTGATAGGCAAAATTACGGTCCGTGTTCCACTGGTTCAGCTTGTCTCCGTACTCGCCGTACTCCCGGTTGTAAGCGTCGTTCAGAACACCCAGATTGTTCAGCTTGTCGCTGCGGTCCTGCTGGTACATTTCTTGCGCCGCCTGCTCCAGCTTGCTCATCCAGTCGTTGTATTCCTGATTGGCAACACTGGCCGCGTAGGAGGAAGCCAGACCGCCGGTGCGAGAGGACACCTGCCCCAGCAGATCGTTCATGCCCATCTCGCCGTTGGCGGCGTACTGGTCTTTCAGGGCAGCATACTGATCTCCCTGTTTCCAGTCCGCCAGATTGCTGTTGAGAATCTGGTCAATCAGCGCCCGCATTTCGGGATCGTAGGTATAGTCAAAGCTCGGCCTCCCGGCGTCGCTGGTGTTGAACCCGTTGTTGACCAGCCCCTGCAAAACGTCTGTGGGGGTGTATGTGCTGTTAAACTCGTCGTAAGACTTCACCAGTCCCGCTGCCTGCGCCAGCGGGGATGTGTCCGTACCCATCAGATAGCGGTAATACCCTGTCGAAGCGTCCTCCGGGTTGGTGGAAAGCCCTAACTGCGCCCGCCTGTCATTCACGCGGGATAACGCTCCGTTGTCTGTCACATAGCCGTTTTTGTCGATGCTGTAGCCGTAACCAGCCCGGATAGCGTTTGCCGCCTGGTTGGCCTGGTCCCCGGTGATTTTCCCCGCCTGCATCTGCGCCCGAATGTCTGCGATCTTCTGCTTATCTGCGGCGGAAAGCATTTCGTTGTCCGTCCATGCCCCGCTTTTGTTATAGCTGCCGTTCCCAGCGTTGATATCCTGATGTGGCGTATAATCCACTGTTCCTTTGGATGCCTTATAGGCATAACCGTTATTGTCGTAGAACACGGTATATCCGTTGGACACCGCATACCCGCCAGCCAGATCAGGGCGTCTGCTCATGTCCGCGCCTACCTGATAGGTCACGCCGCCCTGCTTGTAATTCTTTTGCTGAGAATTGCTGGTCGGTACGCCGTAAATGCCGCCACCATTGTTGCTGCGGTCATACTCAATGCCGTTGTAGCTGCCCTTGGAACTGCCGCTGGAAGAACCGCCGTAGGTCTGGCTGTAGGTCTTGTTGGAGCCGGTCATATTCGGTTCCTTGCCGCCGTAGCGGTCATTGATCTTGTTCTGCCGCTCCTGTGTCAACTGTGCCCGTTCCGAAGAAGAAAGGTCCGTCCGCTGCAATTCCTTGGAGTAGTCTTTGTTTTTGTCATAATATCCTGCCATCAGGTGGTCCCTCCTTTTGCTTCCAGCGCTGTGACGCGCTTGTCGATGTTCTGCACGGTGGTTTTAAGCGTAGCGACGTCCGATTGCAGAGTGCCCACAGAGGCTTGCAGCGCCGTCACGTTCTGGCTCAATGTCTGTATGCTGTTATTCAGCCCGAGAACCGTTGCCTCCAAGGTGGTGATCTGCCCCTGCATCGCCGTGACGCTGGACTGCATGGCCTGTACGTTGTTCTGCAGCGCCGCCACGATCAGCACCATTTCCGCCGTACTGGTTCCCGCCGAAGACAGAGTGCGGGTAAGATTGGAATTGTTAAACTCCAGCCGCTCCCGCATATAGGAGATGTAGTTTTCCAGCGTCCGCAGGCTCCCGGCGGCGTCCTGCGGGTCCAGATGGTTCAATTCTTTGTCAAAAATTGCCATGCTACACCTCCGAACCCACCCGGAACCGCCGGATCATGCCAAGGATTGCGCACGCGCCCTGTCCGGACAGCCGTACCTCGTATTTGTCGCACCGCCGGGGACGTACCGGAAGAAGCTGCGGGCCTTTCCCGTGAATCCCCCCAACCTTCTCCCATTTGCCATTGTCGCAACGGACTTCCGCCTGAATCCACGCCTTCTCTCCAAGCTCAAACCGAAGATACAGGGAGGAATACACCTTCTTCCCCTCCATGGTCTCGTAGAAGGGCGTAAACGTGGCGCTCCAGTCAATGACCTCGCTGCCCGTGTCCGCATCCAGCGACCACAGAGACCCGTCGGAGGACAGCATGTAAAGGAAGCTGTTATACCGGCAGAAATCCAGTGCCTCCGTGTCATCCTCTTCCAGCCAAACACCCTGCTGGGTGTCATACACCAGAAGGTGCCACACGCCGCCGCTTTTGGCGGACATATAGTAATTCTTACCGTCCGTCCCGCTGACGGCATCCGTAAACCGCTTGGCTCCGAACGTCTGCGACACCAGAGACGGCGTACCGCCGGAATAGGCATACACGCCGTCCGGCCCCTTGTAAAAGAGAACGTCATTGATGACCTGCATACTCTTGAAGCTTCCCTCCTGTACCCCGGTAATGTCCGAGGTGTAGAGGGCGTATTCCGCAGGGTAGCTGCCCAGAATCTTGTGCAGCAGATTTTCCTTCCAGAAAAGCACGGAGGAACTTAGCTTGCAGCACCCGGTAAAATTCCCGGCAGAGCCAACCGCCAGTGCGTAGGAATCCGTGGAGATCCCCTGATACACGAAAAAGTTTTTCGGATCGCCCAAAGAGGACGCGTAAATGGTCTTGTTGGCGTTGCTCACGCCCCAAAGCCGGTTCTCACTTTCGCATATGAAATCCAGATCCGGGATCTTCCGCTCGATTTTCATGGTGCCCGCTTCCGTGCAAGCCACCAGCGCGTTTGCGGAGAATGTCAGTTTATCTCCATCCACGGCTTTGATGACGATATCCTTGTTGTTCTCCTTTTTTGTGGTGCAGCCGGAGATCGTGATCCCGTCCCCGGCAGAGAATTTGGAGGAAAGCCCTGCCCCCGTCATGGTGATGCTGTCGGTGGTCACAACGGCGTTGGCCTTTTCTGCACTGGCTCCCAGCTCGTGCAGCGTGGACGTATTCAGGTCCAGATATTTCTTGTCCGGCCAGATCACCAGCTTTGTGTTGACCACGGCAAACTGCTTTTCCCCTGCCGTCACTGTCCCAACCGACTTTCCGTCATAGATCAGGCTCGTGCCGTCCACCACCACCAGCTTATTCCATGCGGTCACGGCGGTGGGGGACACATAGTCCCCCACCGGCAGCCGCCGCAGCCGTGTAGACAGATAGGGATACCTGCGGGTAGAGAGGTTCCGGCAGGCAGAAAAATTCCCGTCCGTAAAGTTGTCGGAGAAATTGATCCCCAAAAACTCTACGATCTGCTGTTTCGTTTTCTGCTCTGCGTATTTCAGACTTGGAAGATACATAGCCCCTCCTTACATGGTCTTGAACCAATTCCCGTCCGCTGCCGGTCGGTTCGTCCGCCGGTAATAGCTCCGGTATTCCTGCATAGCGCTGTTGAACACGGCCATGTCATTGGTGTACAGTTCTGTTTCCCGATTGTACAGATCGATCATAGCGATCACATACAGGTGATACAGGCGGTCATACGGATGGGGCACCAGCAGCTCCGTTCCGGCGTCCTCCGGCCACGAATAGGATACCGGGTCCGTTTTCAGCAGTTCCACGCTCATCTGCCCGTCCAATTCAGAAAGCCAGCCGGTGATTTGTTCATCCGTGTAGAGGTCAGGCCGTACCGCCTGCGTCTGGGCGATGACCTCTGAAATGGTTTTGTTCATAGTGTCTCCTTATCCGTTCCAGTCTGCCCGGGCCTCTCTCACATCAATGTGGGTGAAGCCCTGTCCGGCGTACACGCCCACGCCGCCCCAGTCGGGCATGAGTTCTCTTGCGTAGGCTGCCACCGCTGCCGGCTTCTGTCCCCGCACGGTGATGTCCGCCGCCGTGCCGTAGCAGTGCTGGCTGTGGGCCACGCCGCCGACCTTGGCGTTGTACTGGGGCGTCCGATACCCACTGTTGATGGTCACAGCCGTGCCGAAGTGGCTGCGGATGCTCTGCAAAACCATCACCAGCCGGGGCGCCACCAGCACGGTATCGGAGCCGTCATTGCAGGCAAATTCTTTCACTGTAAAGTTTGTGGACAGCTTCTTGTTGCCGTCCTTCGCCTTGGAATAGGCGTTGATCTCTACCATGGGTTTCTCTCCTTCCGGTTCAAATGCGTCCCCGCTCTTGTACTTCCACACAAGGAAAAACGGGATCACCCGCCCATCCCCGGTAAAGCCCTTGCCCGTCGAATCCATGAAGCAAGTAGACCCGCCGCCGTCCATCATAATGGCGTTGTCCCAGCCGGACGCAGCCAGCAGGTTACGGAGCTGTTCCGGCGACCGCCGGGCCTTGCTCACATAGTAGGCGAACCGCCCGTTTTTGGTGCCGATAGCCGTTCGGGGTGCACGGTAGCGCATATCCGCTCCGCAGGTGACGGGGTTGATCTTCTTCCCGCCGATAATGAGGTGAACGCACTCCATGTAATTCCGGTCCCCGTTGGGCACGGTTTTCACGCCGAAGTCCGCCGGGGTGTCCCAACTGATGGCCCACGCCCGGTAATTGGGGGCCTTGTAAACCTTACCGTCTGCCTTCAGGTGGCAGGCCGGTGTCTGGTTCCGCAGGAAAATGGAGCCATTGCAGATAGCGTCCCCGCCCGCCTCCGCCAGCATCTTTCTAAGGTTGGCCGTGGTGGAGCGGAGACGCTTCCGATTGAAATAGATCTTGATGAATTGGAGATCGGAGAGCGGGACGGTGCCCGCTCTCGTGCTCATGTGTGAGCCTCCGTACTCTGTTTTCCCTGATCGCTGGCCTGCCGGATGGCGTCCAGCATATTCTTCACAAAGGCCGGGTAGGGAACGCCCATAATGGCCGTGTTCTCTAAAATACTCAATCCCTCATTGGCGATGAAGAACATACACACTGCGTCCCGCACAAAATCACTGGATGTGGCCTGATCCAATAATGCCCCCATCCATACCAGCGCCAGCATGACACACTTCTTAGCCAGCCCCTTGAAGCCTGCATCGGAACTCAGCGCCCCGGTGCTGCTCTTCCCGGACTTGTGCCAGATCGCTGCCACCAGCCAGCCCGTGGCGTAGTCCAGCACCATAAAGCAGATCAGCACTTTCAGCGCCATGTCCCATCCCCCCAGTGCCTGTGCAATCACGGAGCCGGTGGTTGCCAGCGCCGCCAGAATCAGATTTTTAATATGTACTGCGTTCATAGTGTCCCTCCTTTCGGTGGTCACACCCGCACGGCCTTCTCAGGATGACCGCCCTCGTCCCACGTAACATCATAGGTGCCCTCCGGGACCCTGACACGGATGGTCTTACCCGCATTAGCATTGCTGTATCTCATGTAGTCGTGGAGGTGCACAGCGTCCTTGGCTTCATCCGTTGCGGGGGTGAAGCCCTCGTTCATCTCCTGTTCCGTCCAACCGGCCACGGAGCCGTCGGGATTCAGGTGGAAGTTGGCCCCCGCCGCTTTCAACTCGGCGTTGACAGCCTCGATGGTCTTGCCGGCAGCCTTGCCCTCGTTGATGATGTCCAAAAACTTCTTTTTCATAATGTATACCCCTTTCATTTTTTACGGCTTAAACAGCCGGTTTCATTCGTATCTGTGGGACCTGCCGGAGGATTGACCCTCCGGCTTTTTCCCGTTACTTTACGCCCTTCAACAGCTTGGTAGCTTCATCAAATAGTGCATTGCTGGGAAGAATCAAAGCGGGGCGGATGCCGTGCGAGATGGATGCAATGTCGCCGATGTAGTCTCCGTCGGAGCCGACGTACCACACGTAGTTGGTGTAGTTGGTGTACGGGGAGCGGAGCCACCAAGCGGTGGCTGAACTGTCCAGGTACGCAATGCGCTTAGAATTCCCACCTGAGCTTGCGTCAAAATAGTCCAACTTCACACCATCTACCGGAAAGTTGCTGCTGTCGCTGGTCGTGAAGCCAATCTCGTAGCCGGACAGCAGGAAAATCTTGCAGAGCAGGCCGTTAGCACCGCTCTGGTCAGTGCCGCCAGAACCGCCGTTCTTTCGGTACGGGATTTTTGCTTGTTTGATCGCAGCCTGTTCCGCACTGCCAAGCGTATTGAAAAACTCTCCGTTCAACCACGTGTTGATCGCACTGCTTTCATACTCGTTTATGTTGCTGGTATACCACTGCCGTTTGCTGTGAATATCCTTCCTTAACAGCCACGTTCCGTCACAGCTTGCGTCATACAGGCTGCTGTTTTCCGGGATGCCCTGATTCACCACCAGATACTCAACCGCCGCGCCGCCTTCCATCAGCTTCACGATGGAACCCACCGCAAGGCTGGAGGCAAGCACCCCCGTCACCGGTGCTTTCAGTGTCGGCACAATGCCGCTCATAATCACTCTGCCCATTATGCCGCCCCCTTTGACACAAGAATCGTGATGTGCATATCGCTGAATGTGCATTTGTCATCGTTGTCATTCTGCGAACTGTCCTTTGAGTAGGTGAACTCCACCGTCTGCCCCTTGGCAAGACTGCCGTTGTACGTCTTGTTCGTGGTAGCACCGGATACGCCATCTTCCACCGTGGTCCCGCCCACTTTCAGCGTGAACTTGTCGTACTTGGCTTCGCTGGAATAGGAGTAGTTGAACGCCAGCACGGAAATGTCCTGCTTTGCCGTCAGCACCGTGGAAGCGGTGGAACTCGATTTGCCGCTGTTGTTGCTGGTAAAGACCGACCCGGAGCCTGCGAAATAATAGGTGCCGTTGGTCACGGTGAAATAGTCGGAAATGTTGGCCGCCGTAATGGCAACGATGACCTCCTTGCCCGTGGACGGCGGCGTATGCACCTCACCCTTGCGTAAAAACATACAGTTCCCCATCATCTCACCCCTTTAGAAGCATGGTGGTTGCATCGAACTTAGCTGTAAATGGGAGAATTAGGGCGGGGCGGATGCCGAATGTATAAGTCGCATAATGAGCCAAAGCGCCGCCCTCAGTAGTAATACGCCATACCCGTTGACCATCATCAAGATATGGGGAACGAAGCCATTGGTAAACAGTGTTTCCATTAAACCACGCAACACGTTTTTGGTTAGCAGAATCACTAGTTCCAGATTCAAAATAATCTAATTTTGCGCCATCTGTTGGATAATAGTCGGCCGCATTTTTAGTAAAACCCACTTCACGATTACTCACTAAAAATATCTTGGTGCTCAACCCACTTGCGCCACTATTAATAGTTGAATCCCCGCCACCAACACAAAATGGAATTTTTACTTGTTTAACAACACTTTGTTCTACACTACCAAAATTGTTAAAGAAATTATTATTTAACCATGTGTTAATAGTACTAGAAGCATAAACATTGGTTTGAGAAGAATCCCATTGCCTCTCGCTATGGCATTCCTTTCTCAACAACCAAGTCCCATTACAGCTTGCATCATACAGGTCGGAATTACTGGGAATACCTTGATTAACCACCAGATACTCCACCGCCGTGCCGTTTTCCATGAGTTTGACCATAGACCCCACCGGCAAAGTGCTTGCCAAAATGCCGGTTGACGGTGCTTTCGCTCTGCACCCGCCAACCACTGTTACCCGGCCCATCAGCTCACCTCCGCAACAATGGGGATCGCAACCGTGTTGGCATCCCCGAAGATCGTAAACTTGATGCCGCCATTGTAGGTCTCGGCGTATCCGTTGGTGATGCAGTTGAGATACTGGTTCTCCGCCTCTACGAAGGCCGCGTAATCGTCGGAGGTCCCGGCCCCCGTGTAAACGTGGTCTACCTTGGCGGTGTTGGTGGCTTTGATCCCGGCGATGGCAACGCTCTGCGTCTTGACGCCGGTGTTTTCATCCTCCACCCACGTAGTTCCGATGGTGGCGGTGTAGGTTTTCACGGAGGAGATTTCCGGCAGCTGGCTTGCAGGCACCTTGCCGTCTACAAGATCGGCTTTCCCGTTCCATGTTGCCCGGTCGGTGTCACTGACCTCTTTTGGGTGAACATGGTCTGCTCTGGCTGCCCTGGAGGATGTCCCTGCGCTGGCCGTGCCGGGGGCAGATGGTGCGTCGTTGGAGAGAGCCGGAATACTCGCTATAATGAGCGATGCGTTATATCGAGTGCCAGTATAGCGAAGTGCGGCAGCAAAAACGGCGTCTACTATTGCGCTGAAATTATAAAAATCCATATTATCCGTGAAACTAAACTGCGTTAAAGCCAGATCGACATAGTCTCCATCAACACCAAGAAGGTGGAGCGTTACTGATTCGCCGGTTTGTACAGCAGCTTTTACTTCCGCTCTGGACTTACTAACATCTGTAATCCTGTAGGAATTGTCAGAAGTTGCATCACCCAGCGTTCCTTCAATGATAAAAGGCTTGCCCGCCTTGCTCAGTGCCTCTCGGATGTCCGCATGGGCGGTTGCGTCGGTGTTGTGCGCCCCCACTGCCGCAGCTGCGGTTCCGGACGGTTCTTTCCCGTTCAGCGCTTCCCGAATATCAGCGTGGGCATCAGCGCTCTGGTTATGCGTCGTTACATAGCCCTGCGCCTCCACCTTGGTTGCAAAGTCACCGCCGGCAACTGCCTGTGCCTGCTCTGCCCAGTATTTGGCGTTGTCCGTGTCCTCGCCGGGGCGGGTGCCGGTGCCGCCTACAGCCCAGCTTTGGGCGGTTTTGTTGATACCGTCTACACTGGCTGCACTCTTTGCCGCCGCCGCTGCGCTGGCCTGCGCCTGAGACGCGGAGCCGGATGCCGCCGTGGCCGACTGAACGGCAGAACTCGCCGCATTTGTGGCTGTGCTGGAAGCGCCCTGCGCCGTCTGTGCGCTCTTTGCCGCTGCTGCCGCACTGCCCTGCGCACTTGCAGCCGCAGTCTCCGCGCCGGTCTGCGATTCTGCTGCCGCTTTCTCGCTGGCCTTTGCATTGGTCTCTGCTGCCTGCGCCGCCTTCTGGGACACTGCCGCTTTTGCGGCACTCGCATCCGCTGCGCTGGCCTGTGCGGTCGCCGTCGCAGCACTCTCCGCCGCCGCCGTTTTAGAGGCTTCCGCAGAGGACGCGGAGCTGGCCGCTGCCGTTTCACTGGCCTTTGCGTTGGTCTCGCTTACTTTTGCATTGGCGGCTGCTGCTTCTGCCGCCGCTTTTGCGGTGGTAAACAGTGTCTCCATGCCCGCGATCTCCGCCTGCAGCTGGTCTTTATCGCTTGGCGTGATGGTCCCGGCGTTTCCGGCACTGTCCGGCAATTCGGAATCCAATACCCGGAAATGCCCCGCCGCCGTAGTGATTGCCTTTGTGGTGGTCTTTCCGGATACCAGTACGCCCTTGATAGTAATGGTCGCCACGCCTGCGGTTTTCAGCGCCTCGGACGGCACGTCCACTTCATAGGCTCCATCCACCAGCGTGTCCAGCCCCAGCACCAGCGCAACGGAAGTGTTCCCCAGCGCATCGGTGAAATACGCCGTCTTGGCGGTGCCCTCCCATGCAGGGCCGAATGCCATCCGCAGGGTCACGGCATTGTGGGAGCCGGTGGCTCCGAACGCTTCCCCGGTATATTTGATATACATGTCCTCAACGGACAGTGAAATAATGCGATTCATACGCCCTCCATAGAAAATGCGGGCAAACGGCAGGAAACCGTCTGCCCGCATCGGGTTACATATCGGCCAAAGCCTTGGCGCTGTTCTTCTGCGCCGCCATCTGTGCCTTGTAGGCTTCCATTTCCTGTTTCTCTGCGTTCTGCAGCACCAGCAGGAACTTCCGCTTGATCTGCACAGTCTCACCACGCATAATGCGGATGATCTCACCGTTGACACCCACGATGATATCGCGGGAATCCGTGCGGCCCATGAGAGGTGCGGTATACTCTACCATCTCCTCATTAGGGTCCGTTACCTTCTTAGCTTCGCTCATACTGTCCTCCTATCAGGCGCTGGCAGTGGTCTCAATACGTACCATGTACTGCTGCACCAGAATTTCCGCCGTCTTGGTGGCCTTCCAGCCAACGGTAGCCCGCTGATCCAGAGGATCGCCGGAACCGGCGCTGCCCAACTGCTTGACGATGTGCTGCAGACCGCCGCCGGAGATATCGGTAATACCGTAGGCGTCATCCGCAAGAATCAGGGTGGAGTACACGTCACGCTTGTTGGCTACCTCCGTGCCGGTGGCTTTGTTCTTGGCAGCGTCCTTCCACACCTTGGCGCGGCTGGACTGCACGAAGCGGACGCCGTACAGCTCACCGATCTCGTTCTTGTAGACGTTGGCGGTGTCCACATACTCGTGAGGGGTCTTCCAGTCAGGGTCCTTCATCAGGTCATACTTCACGTTGGGGTGGATGATGCCCACGTAATAACCGTTGATCTTGGGAGCGTCCTGCGCTTCCAGCGTCCGCACAGCCTGCTTGATGGCGTCCACAGTCAGATAGTTGTTCTCGCTTTCGGTGGCGCTGCCGCCCACCAGATTGGCGCGGGCAGTCACGGAGCCGTCGGCGTACTGGACAATGGTACCGGCGTTCAGAATGTCGCGGGTGATGGTGTCCAGAGTGCGTCCGGCCTGAGAGGCAATCAGCTTGGTGGCCTGTACCACATTGTTGTCGATGGCTGCCAGAATCAGCATATCGGACAGGGTGACGTAGCCGCCGTACTGCTTTACAGTGGCCTCCAGTTTCTTCACGTTCAGGCTCTGGCCGTCAGGGGTCACGCCTTCGGTCAGGGCGGTGGTCATCTCAGGCAGGGGATCATACTGGCGGAACTCAATGGTCTTGCCGCCGTTCTTGGGGATGGGGTGCTTCTGGCCAAACTGGTCATGCACAAGCTCCGGCTCTGCCAGGTCGATCAGATAGTCGGAGTAATAGGTCTTCATCTCCGCAGACAGGTCCTTGCCATCGCCTGTCTGGGTAGTGGTGTTGGTCTTCGTGTCCGCGAAGATCTGCACGAACATAGGGAACATAAACAGAGTGTTCATAGAGTAGCCTCCTTGTTGTCAGTTAAAAGTGATGGTTTCCCCCATCGCAGCCCGTCTGGCGATCTCCGCCCGGTCTGCCGGGGTCAGTTTGGAAACATCATCCTTCACAACAACGGCGCTCTTGGGCGCGGCTCCGTTCTCCTGGGGTCTGGCCCCTCTGGCGCGGATATTGTCCGTTACGGTCTTCTCCGCCTGTGCCGTGGCCTTGCTGAGAAAGTCATCCATGTGCAGGACCTTGTATGCCTGCTCCACGCTGACGCCTCTTTGCAGCAAGGCGAGGAAATCGGGATTGGTGTTGATCTCGGTGGGCAGGTCGAAGTCTGCCAGCAGGGGGTCCTGCTTCATGGCCTCCGCCTGATCCATCCACGAGTGCAGCTGCTGTTCACTGCGCTGGCGGGCGTAATAGTCCTCCTGCGCTGCTCTCAGCCGTGCGTTTTCCTGCTGCATCTGCTGATACTGCCGGTACTGCTCCACGCTCATACCGGCTTCCTCCGCAGCCTGCTCCCAGAGAGAATTGTCCCGATCCACCGCCGACCGCAGGGCTTCAATGTCGCCGGGTGCCGTACCGTAGCGAAGAGACAGGGCGTCCAGAATGGGCTGCTGTGCGTTCAGTGCTTTGCCCTGATCCGCCACGATGCGACCCTGATCCTTTACCTTTTTCAGACGTTCGCCTACGATCCGCTGTACCTCGGCGTCGAAGTCCGCCTTATAGTCACCGTTGATCAAATCCTTGAAGGATGCGCGTTGATCTTGCTCCCCGGCGTCAGGAGCCGCAGTCTGCTTTCCGTAGACTACCTCGCCCGTTTTGGCCTGCTGGGCGACGTCAGGCCCGCCATTGGTCCCGCCCGTCTCGGCTCCGCCCTCTCCTGCTCCGCCGGACGCCCCGGAAGCGCCGCCGTCAAACAGAAACAGGCACATCGCCTTGACAAAAAAGTGTTTCATACGCTTGCTCCTTTATCATTCTTGCCGCGTCTGCGGCTTGGAACACAAATCAAATTTTCGGGCATCCACCCGTATATGGGCGGGGTATCCAGCCTCTAAACTCATCAGCCCCAGCACGGCAGCCTTCCACGGCTCTCCGCAGGGTCCTCTGGCCGTCAGCATGAATACGCCCGGTCCCATGGTCTCGCCCTCTACCGTCACGCCAACGGTGTTTTTGCACCAGAGGTAAAGCGTCTGGCAGATCGCGGAGACGGCGGCACATACCACGTCCTTCCCGCTCTCCGCGTAGTCGGCATGGCCCCGGCATTCCAGCCGGAACCGGTCTCCCTGGCGGCTGGCGTAAACGCAGGTCATGCCCTGCTCCTCTCAGCCAGCCGTTCGCCGTAGCTCTTCTTGTTGGTATTTACGGCATCTTGCCTTGCCTGTGCAATGGTAGCTCCACCGCCGCTCTGGCCTGTCTGTCCCTGATACCCCGGCTGCTCCACATTCATCCCCGCCGCCGCCTGGAACATGGCAAGCTGCTGCTGGAGCTGCTGCACCATGTTCAAAAGGGTCTGCCCCTGCTGCACCTGCTGCAAAATCTGCTCCTTACCTTCAAAGTCCATCATGGACAGGGCAATGATGCTCTGCTGGGCGTTCTCCGGATTGAAGAACCCCAGGCCATACAGCTCCTTTGCCCGCTCATACTGGGCTTCAATGGTAAAGGGGCTGCGCTTCTGGGGCCTGATCTTCAAGTCGAACACAGGCCTCCGGAACATCTGCGCCGTATTTCCCGGCATCGCCACCGGCTGATCCTGCATCCCGGCGTTGTTGAAGTCCACAAACTCCATCTGCCCGTTCTCGCCCAAAATGCGGAAGGTGCGGGTCTCCGTATAAAACTGCCGGATCAGCTCGATCACCAGAGAGCAAACCTTCCGGTATGCCCGGTAGCTGCCCTGGATCATGTCGCGGCTCACCTTGTTGCCGGATTCCTGCAGCGCCGCGATAGCAGCCGCCGCCGTCACGCCGGAGGTGCCGCCGTTGTTCATGTCCCGGTTGGCGCTGGTCTCTTTCATCTCGTCGATCTTCATCTGATAGACGTCGATGTAGTTGCCCTCCAGCGAGGGGGGCACGATGGGCTGCAAATGTTCGTTGTCCAGTCTCGGCAGCTCGCTATGCACCACGGCACAGGAAGCGTCTTTCAGCTCGTCTTCGTTGATACCAGCCTGCGAAGATGCCATGTACCTGGTCTTGGTTCCCAGCAGGCTGCGCTCCAGAATGTTCTGGCCCAGCTTGTCGATGTAAAGCTGGGGGTTCTTGCAGATGGCGATCATGCCGAAGCCGTACGGCGTCCCCGCTTCCGGGAACATGGTGTCGAATACCACCGGATATAGACCGTGGTCATAATAGCCCCGCTCGGAATAGTTTGCGTCATTCTCACTGGCATACAGGATGCAGTCGCCGGAGAACTTGCAATAATGCAGCAGCGTCTTCCCGGTCAGGTCCTTCTTCTTGTAGTACCAGTCCCACACCAGGCACTTTCCCGTCCAGTCCACGTTGGGATCGTAAGAGTAGGCGTAGTCATCCGGCGTGGCCGTTTCCAGCTTGCCATTGTACTGTGGGAACTGGGCTTCCAGGTCTTCCGTCTCCGCCACGCCTGCGATAAACAGGTTCCGGCTCTGCTGAATGTCCTTGATACCAGGCTCCCAGTAAACGTCCAACAGGTCAAGATCGTGAATATCAATGTCTCCCAGCCCATTTTCCTTCTCAGGGTCCCACCCGATGAAATACGCGCCGGTGCCGTGTTTCAGTTTGCCCCACCAGGCATCTGCATACACGTCCTCAAACTCCGCCGCCTCCATGACGCAGGGGAGAATGTAGGATAGCTTCTTGGCCTCCTGCTGATCTCCCGCCTCTCTTGGAAGCACGTTCGGCTCCGGGTAGTTGTCCATAGCGTCGGCGTGCTTGTTGGTAATGGCGTTGAATAGCCATGCGGAGGACGGCTCCGGCACATCCGGGTTGAACTTCTTCCGCACCGCTTCCCAGTGCCGCACCCGATACCACAGCTCGTCCTCTTTCAGGCGGCTTTCCAGCAGGCTCTTTCCGTCCTTGTACTTCCGCACCGTCTCCGCCGCCTTGCGGATGTCATCCACCTTGATTGCATCCCCGGTGGCCATCTGCCCTGCGGGCTGCGGTTGCAGCTGAGGCATGAGACTTCCAAGCCCCATGCCCATTGCCTTATTGAATAAGTCCTGTCTGTCCATACGTCCTCCATCAGTATTTCCGGAACCATGCGTAATCCCGGTCCTCCGGTTCGTCCGCGTCCAGAGGGCTGTACGGCTTCACCGCCGCCGGGATGCGGATGGTCTGCGCCACCGGGTATTCCATGCACATATACCGGCACTCGTCATAAATATGGTCCTCGCCGTCGGTATCCACGTCCTCAACATCTGTCTCACTGTATACCAGGTTCGGCACCGTCCGGATGAAATGCTTACAGGTGTCGAACACATACAGCATTGGGATGCCATGCCCATCAAAGTCCAGCCGGTTGTGGATCTGCATCTTGCCGTTCAGCCGGTCATGCTGCCCCGGCTCCCAAAACACGCCCTTGCGTTCCATCACCGCCGCCACGCTCTCCGTGCCACTGTTGCCAAAGATTGCCGGGTCTGCCACGCCCCGCACTGTCCGCCCCTGTAAATTGGGGTCCTCCCGCTCAATGCGGCGTATTTCCTCCGCCACATGGTCCGGCGTCCACTTCACGCCCTCGTTGGGTGTGCCTGTGCAGCCGTACAGCTCCCGGATGCGGTAAAGCCGCCGGTCCTGATCCACGGCGTACCAGCCCACGGAGAAGGGCCGCGTGTAGCCCCAGTCCATCGCCCGCCACACATTCCAGTTTTCCGGAATGCGAAATGGTTCAATGACATGGGTCTTGATATGGTCTCTGTAATGCTCCCGGTCATTCCGCCACTCTGTGAACACCTGCCCGGAGAAGCTGTCCCAATCTCCGTACAGCAGAGCGTTCCGCTCCGCTTCCGGCATACTGGCCAGCCGGTATATGTAGTCCGGGTCATTGTCCAGCAGCGCCTGGTTGTCAAACACCGTGGACGGCACAAACACCGAGGACTTCCACTTTGACTGCACCCCGTCAGGCGTCTGCACCTTGACTTGCTTCCACACCGTCTGCATGGGCGGAGCCGCTGTGATAAACATTTCCTTGACCCACCCGTGCCCCACGCCGCCGGGATTCGCCGTGGCGCGGGAGTAAACGCGGGTCCCCGGACCGTTGGGCCGGTTTCGTGAGTGCGTCAGGTAGTCATACAGCTCATAGGGAAACTGCGTCAGCTCGTCAAAGCCGATGAAGTCATACGGCTTGCCCTGGTAGTTGTACTTGTCCTTGACGTGCGGCAGGGATCCGAATATCACCACGGCTCCCGAAGGGAATTTCCAGACGTGCTTGCTATCGTTGTACTTTGCACCCGGATAGATGCTTGGATACAGCCGCAGCGTCTTACCGATCAGATCCTCCAGCTGTGGATAGGTCCGCCGTACGATCAGCCCACGGTAATAGGGAATGTCCACCTGCCGCAGCGCCTCCATCACCAGTGCGTCGCTTTTGCCGCCTCCGGCAGCGCCGCCATACAGCGCCTCGTCCTCAAACCGGCTCATGAACGCAGCCTGTTTCGGCTGCGGCTGCCAGATCACCGTCTGGCCTGTCACGTCTCATCCTCCGGCGGCTCCGGCGTATCCATCACCGCAGGCAGCAGCACAATACCGCCTGCCGCCGTCGGCGGCTTTTCTTCTGTGGCCCGCCAGCCGAAATTGCAACCAAGTGAGAATTTCGCACCATTGGCACCGTCCTTGTCGTACAGCCGGGATTCGGCGTATTCCTCGCAGCGGGACTTCGCGCGCGTAACCGTGTCCGCGAACTCAGGCCGCGCCTGATAATCGATCAGCGCTTGTCTGCCCGTAAACCCCAACGCCAACGCAAGCCCCGTTATCGTGGGCGGCTTCTGCCCTACCAGAATGACGTTGCCGTATTTATCCATCAGCGGCTGTCCATCGTCGCCAATAATCGGTTTCCTTTTGCAGCTTTCAAAATAAGCGTCAATGGCTTCCTGCATCGCCTTTACGCTTTTCCATTTTCTTGGCGCTCCGCCAGCCATGTGCTCACTCCCTTTCGTTTTGCTACCGGTAATGATTTACTCCACGATCATCCAATCATCGGCAAGCATATCCGCCTGGCTTGCAAGCCACCCCATCTGCACGCCGGAAGTGCCGCAGAATGCGATGGCCTTGTTGCCGATGGCCTCAGAGAAAGAATGAAAATGAAGGAAAGAAAAGGATGTGTGAGATACACTCCCACACATCCATTGTCGCACTGTTCAACAGCGTTTTTCCCCTTAAAAGGGGAATTTTCAATTTTTATCATGAGGCGCTGAAATATTTACCATCAGTGGATAATCCGTCCGCCCCATGAGATAGTCAACAGACACCCCCAGTTCATCCGCAAGGCTTTGAAGGGCATCCATAGACGGCGTTGCTTCTCCCATTTCATAGCGCCGCACAGCGTCCGAATGCAGGCCGCACCGTTCCGACAACACATACCGCTTTATCCGCTTTCGCTCCCTCAACTGCCGCAGCCGCTCCGGGAATGTGCTCATGCTATCACCTCGATCATACGCACTCCCCAATCTTCCGCAGCAGTGCCACCAAGTCATAAAAACAATGCGGGTCTAACCCGGTCTCTTTCTTGATGCGCTCAAACCTGTAGCCCGCCGTATTGCGGTGCATATAGACCTGCCGTGCAGCCTGCTCCAGGATCATGTTGTTTTCCGCATATGCCTTTAGCAGGGCTTTGTCATCGTTTGTCATGTTGCCTCCCATATGTCACTTTCCGCAGTTCATGATACCGCTCCGGGAACGGCCTTAACTCCTGTTTGCCGCCGATAATCTGGGCCATCACCCGGTCCATGTGCTCCTGCATCACGTCCGCCGCAGGGTCATTAGAATTGAGGGCGGGCGTGTACTCCTTTTGGGTCTGCTACCATGCCTCCGTCAGCCGCATGATCCGCTCATACCCCCAGCCCTCCGTCTGGTGGATGGTCATTTGCAGGGTGTCGATCATGTACTGTGAGGTTAGCCTCTGGGCGGCGTCTACTTTCGCCTTGGCGAATTGCTCTGCAAAGGCAATCATGCCGGATTGTTTAGCCATCTTACTTTCCCCCCAACAAGTACAGTTTCAGCCACAGGGGGATGTCGGCGGTCAAAATGCTTTTGAA
>CEAC01012901.1_pt1 | contig 21770 bp, 12 predicted proteins | sample 557411 | NCBI WGS metagenome assembly CEAC01 (sample SAMEA3182094, study PRJEB8094) | gut metagenome | biome: human; feature: gut; material: Stool; isolation source: human stools | place: Canada | collected 2012-02-21
ACATGGAATATCGTGATGGGCGTCTTTGATATGGCGCAGAGCGTGGTGGCGCAGGCGGCAGGGATTATCAATTCGGATGCGTCCATTGACATTTCCTCAGTTATGACCGATCTGGAACCGAGGCTGATGGAAATGGATTTGGGACCGCTGTTCGGACTGTGGTTCCAATCCCTCTTTATTGGCATTACCATGTGGGCGTTGTATATCTGTATCTTTATCGTTATTTATGGCCGTATGATCGAGATCTACCTTGTAACTTCGGTGGCTCCCGTTCCAATGGCTGCAATGATGGGCAAAGAATGGGGCGGTATGGGACAGAATTACCTCCGATCCCTGCTGGCACTGGGCTTTCAGGCGTTTCTCATTATCGTCTGCGTGGCAATTTATGCTGTGCTGGTGCAGAATATCGCTCTGGAAGATGACATCATCATGGCAATCTGGAGCTGCGTGGGCTACACCGTACTGCTATGTTTTACGCTGTTCAAAACCGGCAGTCTCGCCAAATCAGTCTTTCAGGCGCACTAAAACGGAAGGAGGTTTCTACATTGGCTTATGTACCCGTACCCAAGGACTTAACAAAAGTCAAAACAAAGGTCATGTTCAATCTGACCAAGCGGCAGCTTATCTGCTTCACGGGCGGAGCGCTTATTGGCGTACCGCTTTTCTTTTTGCTCAGAAAACCTACCGGAAACAGTGTAGCGGCTATGTGTATGATGCTGGTTATGCTGCCCTTTTTTATGCTGGCTATGTACGAAAAGCATGGACAGCCCCTGGAAAAGATCGTGGGCAACATTCTCAAAGTAGCTGTGATCCGTCCAAAGCAGCGACCTTACCAGACCAACAACTTTTATGCCGTATTAAAGCGGCAGGAAATGCTCGATAAGGAGGTGTATGACATTGTTCACCGCAATAAAAAAATGGCTGCATCGGATGTTCGGAAAAACCGAGGAAAAAACTGTGCAGCCGGTAAAGACAAAGAAAAAGCTGTCCCGCGCCGATAAGAAGCAGATCGAAGCGGCCATTGCCCGCGCTAACCGCACGGACAAAAAAGGAAAATCTGCGCAGGACAGTATCCCTTATGAACGGATGTGGCCGGACGGAATCTGCCGCGTATCGGACAGCCACTACACAAAGACCATCCAGTTTCAGGACATCAACTATCAGCTCTCCCAAAACGAAGATAAGACGGCAATCTTTGAGGGGTGGTGTGATTTCCTCAATTATTTTGACAGCTCGATTCATTTCCAGCTGTCTTTTTTGAATCTTGCGGCATCGGAGGAGACCTTTGCTAACTCCATTTTCATCCCGCCCCAGAGGGACGCCTTTGACAGTATCCGCGAAGAATACACCACAATGCTGCAAAATCAGCTGGCCAGAGGCAACAACGGTCTCATCAAGACCAAATACCTGACCTTTGGTATCGACGCTGACAGCATCAAAGCCGCCAAGCCCCGTCTGGAGCGTATTGAGACCGATATTCTCAATAACTTCAAGCGTCTTGGCGTAGCCGCCAGAACACTGGACGGTAAGGAAAGGCTTTCCCAGCTTCATGCGGTATTCCACATGGATGAACAGCTCCCGTTTCAGTTTGAATGGGACTGGCTGGCTCCTTCCGGTCTGTCCACGAAAGATTTTATTGCACCAAGCTCCTTTGAGTTCCGCACCGGCAAGCAGTTCCGTATGGGCAAGAAATACGGGGCTGTTTCTTTTTTGCAGATCCTTGCACCGGAGCTGAATGACCGTCTGCTGGCTGATTTTCTGGATATGGAAAGCTCACTCATTGTGAGTATGCACATTCAGTCGGTGGATCAGGTGAAAGCCATTAAGACGGTAAAGCGCAAGATTACCGACCTGGACCGCAGTAAGATCGAGGAACAGAAAAAGGCAGTCCGCGCAGGATACGACATGGACATCATTCCCTCTGACCTTGCCACCTACGGCAGTGAGGCGAAAAAGCTGTTGCAGGATTTGCAGAGCCGAAACGAGAGAATGTTCCTTGTCTCCTTTTTGGTGCTGAACACAGCGGACAATCCCCGTCAGCTTGGCAACAACATCTTTCAGGCAGGCTCTATTGCCCAGAAGTATAACTGCCAGCTGACCAGACTGGACTTTCAGCAGGAAGAAGGGCTGATGAGCTGTCTGCCTCTGGGACTCAATCAGATTGAGATCCAGCGAGGGCTGACCACCAGTTCTACGGCTATCTTTGTACCGTTCACCACACAGGAACTGTTTCAGAACGGCAAAGAAGCCCTGTACTACGGCATCAATGCTCTGTCCAACAACCTCATCATGGTGGACCGAAAGCTGCTGAAAAACCCCAACGGCCTGATACTTGGGACACCTGGAAGTGGCAAGTCCTTTAGCGCAAAACGAGAAATTGCCAACTGCTTTTTGCTTACCAGTGATGATGTTATCATCTGTGACCCGGAAGCGGAGTACGCACCTCTTGTTGAGCGTCTGCATGGGCAGGTCATCAAGATCTCGCCCACCTCAACAAACTACATCAATCCGATGGACCTGAATCTGGACTACTCGGATGATGAAAGCCCGCTGTCCCTCAAGTCTGACTTTATCCTCAGTTTGTGTGAGCTGATCGTAGGCGGTAAGGACGGATTGCAGCCGGTGCAGAAAACCATCATCGACCGCTGTGTGCGTCTGGTCTATCAGACCTACCTGAATGACCCGCGCCCGGAGAATATGCCGATTCTGGAGGACCTATATAACCTGCTCCGCTCACAGGAGGAAAAGGAAGCCCAGTATATCGCCACGGCTCTTGAAATCTATGTAACCGGCTCCCTCAATGTGTTTAACCACCAGAGCAATGTGGACATCAATAACCGCATTGTCTGCTATGACATCAAGGAGCTGGGTAAGCAGCTGAAAAAGATCGGTATGCTTGTGGTACAGGATCAGGTATGGAACCGAGTTACCATCAACCGTGCCGCCCACAAGTCCACCCGTTACTACATCGACGAGATGCACCTGCTTTTGAAGGAGGAGCAGACCGCCGCCTATACGGTGGAAATCTGGAAGCGATTCCGTAAATGGGGCGGTATTCCGACAGGTATCACCCAGAATGTCAAAGTGCGCCCAGATAGGGCGCTGTGCAAAGCAGTTTAAGGTACTGCCGCACACGGCAGTGTGCGAAACAATCTGCCTTACCGACTAAGGAGAAATCCTTTACGGGAACAGCGCATGGCAGAAAAAGGAATAGTCACCAAAGGACTTAGGTGCGACTGTTTCCTAATGTTAAGAAGATATGAGGATAAGATTGGGTTTATCGAATGTAAGGTTCCAGTTCCTGTTTTTTGCAGGTTTGGGAAAAGTCCTGAAACCCATGTCATAACGCTGTCACGTCATCTTTCACGGCGGGATAACTGCCAACACGTTATGAAACAGGCGTGAGAACACGTCACAACGAACCGAAAGCATATCCGACAATCTTTACTAACCTATGCACAGTGCTAACTGGGGATTGCCTAAGTCCGGCTCATTTGCCGGATATGGTAACGGAGGCTCCATAGTAGTCCGAGAGGGGTAATGACCCTTACATGGCGAAGGGAGCCAGTTAGTAACATCTAAAATGTAAGAATGAAAGGGAGGAGAAACCTCAATGAAACCAACATCTGAAATTTTAGAGCGTATTGAAAAGTGTTCCAGCGAACACAAAGACGGCGTATTCACAAGACTTTACAGATACTTGCTTCGTGAAGATATTTACTACGCCGCCTATCAGAAACTTTATGCAAACAAAGGTGCAACAACACAGGGTATCGACGACGATACCGCAGACGGTTTCAGTGACTTCTATATAAAAGAGTTAATCCAGTCACTAAAGGACGGAACCTACAAGGCTAATCCTGTAAGGCGTGAGTATATTCCAAAGAAAAATGGAAAACTCCGTCCGCTGGGTATCCCGTCTTTCCGTGACAAGCTCCTGCAAGAAGTTGTCAGAATGATTTTGGAAGCTATCTATGAACCTGTCTTTGACAGTCATTCCCACGGTTTCAGACCGGGCAAAAGCTGTCATACCGCACTGCGTCAGATTTCTTCTGACTTCACAGGCGTGGTCTGGTTTATCGAGGGCGATATACAAGGTTGTTTTGATAACATCAATCACGAAAAATTGATTGAGATTTTGAGCAGGAAAATCAAGGACAGTCGTTTTCTGAACATCATTCGCCAGTTTTTGAAAGCTGGGTATATCGAGAATTGGAAGTACAACGCCACTTACAGCGGTTCTCCGCAGGGTGGTATCTGTTCCCCGATACTTGCAAATATCTATCTGAATGAGCTGGACAAGAAGTTTCGGGAAATCGCAGAACTCTTTGATAAGCCGAGGTCTGCATATCAGACACTGGAATATCATGCGGCAAGCAAAGAATTAAAAAGACTGTCTTACTGGATTGACCATACCTCTGATGAAGCGGCAAGACAAGAACTGATTGACCAGCATAGGGCGCAGAAGAAAGCTATGAGAAATCTGCCCTGCAAACCTGCCGACAACAAGAAGTTTACTTTTGTCCGTTATGCGGACGATTGGCTGGCAGGCGTGTGTGGCACAAAAACGGAATGTGAGGAATTGAAAGCCGAAATCGCTGAATTTCTAAGCACAGAGCTGAAATTAACTCTGAGCGAGGAAAAGACGCTGATAACGCACAGCTCCGAAAAAGTCCGCTTCATTGGCTATGATATTTGTGTCCGCAGAAATCAGGAAGTCAAAGGTCACAGAATGAAAAACGGAACGTGGAGAAAATCCCGTACCCTGCACATGAAAGTTGCCTTGTCTATTCCCCATACGGAAAAGATTGAAAAATTCATGTTTGCAAAGAAAGTCATTCGCCAAAAGGAAAACGGGGAGTTTCAGCCGATACACCGAGCCGGACTTCTCAACCTTGCGGATTATGAAATTGTGGAACAGTACAATGCCGAAGCAAGAGGGTTATGCAACTATTACAATCTGGCTTGTGATTATCACACGTTGGACTACTTCTGCTATCTCATGGAGTACAGTTGCTTAAAAACGATTGCTAATAAGCATAAAACCAGTATCCGCAAAATCATTCGCCAGTATAAAGACGGGAAAACATGGTCTGTTCCTTATGAAACCAAAACAGGGACAAAGCGTGTGCGCCCCGTTAAAATCGCTGACTGTAAGCGTGGCGAAGCGAGTGACATCATCTATCAGAGAAAGAAATTTAGTTGGAAAACCACTATCAGACAGCGGCTCAATGCCAGAGTTTGTGAATTATGTGGGTGTAAAGAAGCCGATTTGTATGAGGTTCACGTTATACGGAACTTAAACGAATTGGGTAATTCTGATTGGGAAACCGTGATGAAAAAGAAGCGGAGAAAAACGCTTGTCGTTTGCAGCAAGTGCCATGAAAGAATACACAGACACTAATCAATACGTCAATTACTAATGGGGAGCCGGATACTTTGAGAGGAGTAAGTCCGGTTCTGAGGGAGGGTGTAGGAAACCTACCGCCAGCGGCGGCAAGGCGCCTTTACCCTACCCTACGACCTTTTGAGCAGCCGCGAGGTAGAGAACATCTTTGAAAACTCCGACTTCGTGTATATGCTCAACCAGGCAGGCGGAGACCGCCAGATTCTCGCCAAGCAGCTGGGCATTTCCACGCACCAGCTTAGCTATGTGACCCACTCCGGTGAGGGAGAGGGCCTGCTGTTCTATGGCTCCACGATCCTGCCGTTTGTAGACCACTTCCCGAAGAATACCGAGCTTTACCGCATTATGACCACGAAACCACAAGAATTGAAAAAGGAGGATGAATGATGATGAACCCCAACATTTTGAATAAAAACCCGCTGATGTTTTTTGACAGGGCGGTAAATGCCCAGCGCAGCCAGCTGCTTACGGTCATGGCTAATGCGGTAAGTGAGTGCCGCACGGCGGCAGACCAGGCAGCCGAACTGAATGAGACCGGTCAGGTGGGGCTTCTCCGTCTGGCAGAGGTCTGGAGCGCCATCCGTGCCAAGGAAGGCATGGGCGGTCTGGTTCTGGAAGGAACCGAAGCGAAGATCCTGTCCGATGTGGTGGCACAGTTTTATGCCTACCTGTCCGGCTGTATGTTCAACGATCCTGTGGGGATGGCCATTTATGCAGAGCTGCACTACATGATGTCCTCCCTCATGCTGGGAGAATGGTTTGAATAAGGAACCGCGCCTGCGCTTTACCGATGAGGAACGGTCTGACCCAGCGATGGAAAAGCCGATCCGTAAAGCGGAGAAAGCTGCGGCCAGAGCAGATAAGGCGCAGGCCAATATTCCAAAGAAAAAGGTCAGGCAGACGGTCATTGACCCGGATACCGGAAAAAAGACCTCGAAGCTGACCTTTGAGGACAAGAAAAAGCCACCCTCCAAAGTTTCTCAGGGAGTGAAGGAAGCACCCGTCCATCTGGTCGCGGGCAAGCTCCACAAAGAGATCCGGGAAACAGAACAGGACAATGTGGGCGTGGAAAGCGCCCACAAGTCCGAGGAGGCGGTGGAGACCGGCGCTTATCTGGTGCGGGAGGGCTACCGTAGCCACAAGCTGAAGCCGTACCGCAAAGCAGCCCAGGCAGAGCGCCAACTGGAAAAGGCAAATGTAAATGTCCTGTACCAGAAATCTTTGCAGGAAAATCCCCAGTTTTCTAGCAATCCTCTTTCCCGTTGGCAGCAAAAGCAGGCCATCAAAAAGCAGTATGCCGCCGCCAAGCGCACCGGTCAGACTGCCGGAAATACCGCCCAGGCTGCGTCCAAAACCGGAAAAGCCGCAAGGACGGTAAAAGAAAAGGCACAGCAGGCAGGGGCATTCGTCATGCGCCACAAGAAGGGCTTCTTGATCGCAGGGGTTTTGTTCCTCATTGCCTGTATGCTGATGAATACCATGTCCTCCTGCTCTATGATGGCGCAGAGCATCGGTTCCGTTCTCTCCGGCACCACCTATCCGTCGGATGACCCGGAAATGCTGGCGGTGGAGGCAGATTATGCAGCCAGAGAAGCCCAGTTGCAGGAGGAAATCGACAACATCGAAAGCAGCCACCCAGGGTATGACGAGTATCGGTATGCCCTTGGCATGATCGGCCATGACCCTCATGAGCTGGCGGCATTTCTCTCTGCTGTCTTGCAGGGCTATACCCGGCAAAGCGCCCAGGCAGAGCTGGCGCGTGTATTTGCAGCACAGTATCAGCTGACGCTTACCGAGGAAGTGGAGATCCGCTACCGCACGGAAACCTCCACCGACCCGGAGACCGGCGAGACCACCTCAGAAGAAGTTCCCTATGAGTATTACATTCTGAATGTAAAACTCACCAGCAAGCCCATTTCTGCTGTGGCGTCGGAGCTATTGACCCCGGAGCAGATGGAAATGTATCAGGTCTACCGACAGACCATGGGCAATAAGCCGCTGTTGTTTGGCGGCGGTTCCCCTGATACCAGCGGCTCTGAAGATCTGTCCGGTGTGCAGTTCATTAACGGCACCCGCCCCGGCAATCCGCAGCTGGTGGAACTGGCGAAAAGTCAGGTGGGAAATGTGGGCGGTTATCCCTACTGGAGCTGGTATGGCTTTGACAGCCGCGTGGAATGGTGCGCCTGCTTTGTATCCTGGTGCTATAACCAGGCAGGAAAAAGTGAGCCGCGCTTTGCAGGCTGTGAGTGGCAGGGTGTTCCGTGGTTCCAGTCTCATGGACAGTGGGGCGCACGAGGATATGAAAACATCGCTCCCGGCGATGCCATTTTCTTTGATTGGGATCTGGATGGTTCCGCAGACCATGTGGGAATCGTTATCGGCACGGATGGCAGCCGTGTTTATACCGTGGAGGGAAATTCCGGCGATGCCTGCAAGATCAAGAGTTATGACCTGAATTATCAAAGCATTAAGGGCTACGGCCTGATGAACTGGTAACCGAGATTTATTAGAAGGAGTGATAGACGATGGCAAAGAACAAAATTGAACGCATTGACCAGGAGATTACAAAGGTCCGCGAGAAGATCGCAGAGTATCAGGAAAAGCTCAAGGCGCTGGAAGCACAGAAAACCGAGGCAGAAAATCTGGAGATCGTCCAGATGGTGCGCGCACTGCGTATGACCCCGGCTCAGCTGAGCGCCATGCTGTCCGTCGGCACAGTTCCCGGCAGTTTGGCTGATGACAACAACGAACAGGAGGGAAACAGCTATGAGGAATAAACGATTGCTCCGAACACTTTCTGCCCTTTGCCTGACGCTGGTTCTGGCATCGGGCTTTACCGTTCCCGCTTTTGCCCAGGGCGCAGCGCCGCCCCCGGCAGAGGATACCACCAATGACAGCAATGTGGTGGTGGAAGAAACGGAAAAAGCACCTCCGCTGACCCCGGATGGCAACGCCGCTCTGGTGGATGATTTTGGGGGCAACAAGCAGCTCATTACCGTTACCACCAAGGCAGGCAACTATTTTTATATCCTGATCGACAGGGCCAACGAGGATAAAAAGACTGCTGTTCACTTTCTGAACCAGGTGGATGAAGCGGACTTAATGGCGCTGATGGAGGATGGAAAACCCAAAGAGGAGACACCTGCTGTGTGCAGCTGCACGAAGAAATGTGAAGCAGGGGCAGTCAATACGGCCTGCCCGGTCTGTGTAACTGATAAGAGTAAATGTACGGGAAAAGCACCGGAACCTCCGGCAGAAACACCGGAGCCGGAAAAAGAGAAGCCTGCTGGACTGAACCCGGCTGCGCTGATCCTTCTGCTGGCTCTGCTGGGCGGCGGTGGCGTATTTGCCTATTTGAAGCTCGTTAAGAACAAGCCTAAGACCAAGGGCAATGACAGTCTGGACGATTATGATTATGGCGAGGAAGATTCCGAGGAATGGGAAACCGAAGATGAGGAGTCGGGCGAGCCGGACGCTGACGGGGGCAGCGTAGAAGAAGATGACGAGGACAGCGTGAAATGACCCGTTTCACAGACAGTCCCTATGAACGCATGATGACACGCAGGCCGGAGGGCGGGAAGGAAACTTCCCGTCCTCCCTCTTTACCCCAAAGCCACCCCTGTTATGGCTGCGGGAATTATGGAAGCCCCTGCGTAGGAGTCTGCCACCGGGAAATGTCCCGATGGCTCAAAGAAAGGAAACGAAAAAAATGAGTGTTCTGATTACATTTATCAAACTGATTGCTGTTTTTGACCTGCTGGTGATTGCCGTGTATTTTGGCGGCGACATTCTTTCTACCATGTTAAACAAACTTCGGAGAAAACCGAAGCAGGAAGATTTCTTTGATTTCTCCCAGAATGCCATGACAGTTTCATTATCCATAGATTCCATTCGTCAGCTCTGTTCCGGCGATGCGGCAGATTTTGTGGAAGATAAGATTCTGCCAAATGCGGAGAAAACGATGGCTGTTTTGACACACCAGGAACAGACAGCAGCCCGTCTGCTCTTATCTGCCCTGATCGGTTTTCTTGCAGCAGAAGCTCCTATGGATGAACAGAGCTTTCCTATGGTAATGGAACTTCTGAACTGTATGGAGGGTGAAAAAGAGGATGGTTGTCAGGATGCAGTAGAAGGTTTGCTTGAAGATACTGTCCGCAATACCCACCGCCATGAAGAATATTACAGCAATTATCAACGCTACCAGCTGATGCAGGTGGATAAAACTCGTGTCATTTTGGCTTGCCGCATCATCATCAATGACCTGCTGGGGAAACTGTACCGCTATGACTACCGGTTTGGCTATAACCTGCTTCTGGATGAGGAAAACAGCATAGAGAAAAAACTGCACACGCCTGTGCGGGAAGAATGGGAGGTTGAAGAATATGAAGCTGGTGATTGCTGAAAAACCATCGGTTGCACAAAGTTTGGCTGCGGTAATCGGCGCAACTGCCCGTAAGGACGGGTATCTGGAGGGAAACGGCTGGCGTGTCAGCTGGTGTGTGGGCCATCTGGCCGGTCTTGCGGACGCAGACAGCTATGACCCCAAGTACGCAAAGTGGCGATATGATGACCTGCCTATTCTGCCGGAGCATTGGCAGATGGTGGCGGGAAAGGATAAGAAAAAGCAGTTTGATATTCTCAAAAAGCTGATGAATGCCCCGGATGTGACGGAGGTGGTAAATGCCTGCGATGCCGGACGCGAGGGCGAGCTGATCTTCCGCAGCGTCTATGAGCTGGCAGGTTGTCAAAAGCCGATGAAAAGGCTCTGGATTTCTTCGATGGAGGACTCCGCCATAAGGGAAGGCTTTGCAAACCTGCGCCCTGGTGCGGACTATGACGGACTTCGAGATGCTGCCCTCTGCCGTGCCAAGGCCGACTGGCTGGTGGGGATCAATGCCACAAGGCTTTTTTCCGTGCTGTATCACCGCACACTCAACATTGGGCGCGTTATGTCCCCAACGCTGGCGCTCATTGTCCAGCGAGAAGCTGAGATCGACACCTTTAAGCCGGTTCCCTTTTATACCGTGGCGCTGGAGCTGCCCGGTCTTACCGTATCTGGGGAGCGCATGGCGGATAAGCCCGCTGCCGAGCAGCTGAAAGAAGCCTGCCGGGATGCAGCTGTCACAATCAAAAAGGTTGAGCGCAAGGAAAAGTCCGAAAAGCCGCCTGCCCTCTATGACCTGACTACTCTGCAAAGAGATGCCAACCGCCTGCTTGGATTTACAGCCCAGCAGACCCTGGACTATCTGCAAAGCCTGTATGAAAAGAAGCTCTGCACCTATCCCCGTACTGACAGCCGCTATCTGACCAGTGATATGGCAGACAGCCTGCCGGTGCTGGTCAATCTGGTTGCCAATGCTATGCCGTTTCGCAAAGGGATCGCCATTACCTGTGATCCGCAGACGGTCATCAACGATAAGAAAGTAACTGACCACCACGCAGTAATCCCTACCAGAAATCTCAAAGATGCAGACCTTTCTGCCCTTCCTGCGGGAGAAAAGGCAGTGCTGGAGCTGGTGGCCCTGCGTCTGCTGTGCGCCGTAGCTCAGCCCCATATCTATTCGGAAACCGTTGTGATTGCAGCGTGTGCCGGTGGGGAGTTTACCGCCAAAGGAAAAACTGTGAAGCACCCCGGATGGAAAGCGCTGGAGGACGCTTACCGTGCCAAAATGAAGGATGCGGAGCCGAAAAAAGATGGCGCAGAGAAAGCCCTGCCGGAGCTGACCGAAGGACAGACCCTTTCGGTTTCTGCGGCAATCGTCAAAGAAGGCAAAAGCAGCCCGCCTCAGCACTTTACGGAAGATACCCTGCTTTCTGCTATGGAGCGCGCCGGTGCGGATGATCTGCCGGAGGATGCCGAACGAAAGGGCTTGGGGACACCGGCCACCCGTGCCGGTATTTTGGAAAAGCTGGTATCTGCCGGTTTTCTGGAACGAAAAAAGAGCAGGAAAACGGTGCAGCTTCTCCCTTCCCACGATGCAGTTTCCCTTATCACCGTCCTGCCGGAACAGCTGCAATCGCCGCTTTTGACTGCCGAGTGGGAGTACCGCCTGGGCGAGATCGAGCGCGGGCAGCTTGCCCCGGAGGAGTTTTTGGACGGGATCAGCACCATGCTGGGAGACCTGGTGGGAACTTATCAGGTCATCAAGGGAACCGAGTACCTGTTCACTCCGCCCCGTGAGGTGGTAGGCAAATGCCCTCGCTGCGGCGGTGAAGTTGCAGAACTGCAAAAAGGCTTCTTCTGTCAGAATGATTCTTGCAAATTTGCAATCTGGAAAAACAACAAATGGTGGGCTGCCAAGAAAAAACAGCCCACCAAGGCTGTGGTGTCCGCACTGCTGAAAGATGGCCGCACAAGAATCACCGGCTGTTATTCCGAAAAGACCGGCAAGACCTATGATGCCACTGTGGTTTTGGAGGACGATGGACAGTACGCCAACTTCAAGCTGGAATTTGACCAGCGGAAAGGAGGCAGCCGATGAAGCTCTCTTTAGTGGAACGGGAAACCATTCTCCTCTATAACCAGGCAGAACCAATGGCTGAGGTCTACACCCACGATCCCCGTCTGATGGAGAAGCTGGAACTGCTGGCAAAAAAGCACCCCGACCAGATCACCCGAAAGGACGCCCATAACTTTACCGTCCCCAAGCGGTGTGTATCAGTCAGGGAGCCATACAGCGCCGAGCGTCGCAAAGCTGCCAGTGAGCGTGCGAAAGCTGCCGGATACCAGCCCCCTGTGAGAAAGTCCAGCAGTTAAAGGCACATGGCAGAGAATGTATTTGAAGCAGTCAAGCAGTCGGTCAGCACCAGAGAAGCGGCAGCGTTTTATGGGATAAAGGTCAAACGAAATGGCATGGCCTGCTGTCCCTTTCACGATGATAAGAACCCCAGTATGAAGGTAGACCAGCGGTTCCACTGCTTTGGCTGCGGTGCAGATGGGGATGTGATCGACTTTACCGCAAAGCTCTTTGACCTCTCCCCAAAAGAAGCGGCGGAGAAACTGGCACAGGACTTTGGCCTGATCTATGACAGTCAGGCCCCTCCTCGCAGGAGGTATGTCCGGCAGAAAACCGAGGCACAAAAGTTTCGGGAGGACCGGCAGCGGTGTTATCGCGTACTGTCCGATTACTACTATCTGCTGAAAAAATGGGAGGCCGACAATTCTCCCCGGACACCGGAGGAAGAACCGCACCCCCGCTTTGTGGAAGCGATCCAGAAGAAAACCTATGTAGAGTACCTGCTGGATCTTTTTCTTTATGAAAGTGAAGAAGAACAAAAGGCATGGATTGCAGAACACACAGCAGAAATCACACACTTGGAAAGGAGATTGAAAATCATGGCTGAGAACAAACCCACCAACCGAGAGCGGCTAAGGGAAATCACAGATGGCATCGAGCAGGGTATCAAAGAACTGTTTGAGAGCGAAAAGTATATGCGCTATCTGTCCGTCATGTCCCGCTTCCACCGCTATTCGGTAAACAACACCATGCTCATCTATATGCAGAAGCCGGACGCCACTTTGGTAGCCGGATACAATAAGTGGAAAGACCAGTTTGAGCGTCATGTAAAAAAGGGCGAGCATGGCATTACTATCATCGCCCCCACACCGTACAAGAAGAAAATCGAGGAGCAGAAACTGGACCCAGATACCAAGGCTCCGATTTTGGATAAAGACGGAAAGATCGTTACAGAGGAAAAAGAAATCGAGATCCCCATGTTTCGCCCGGTCAAGGTCTTTGATGTGAGCCAGACTGATGGGAAGCCTTTGCCGGAGCTTGCTTCCTCCCTTTCCGGCAATGTGCCAAATTATGAGGCATTCATGGAGGCCCTGCGCCGCAGCGCGCCGGTGCCGATTACTTTTGAAGCAATGGCCGCTGATACGGACGGCTATTTTTCTGCTGATCATCAGAAAATTGCCATTCGTCAGGGCATGAGTGAGGTTCAGACGGTTTCGGCCACGGTTCACGAGATTGCCCACAGCAAGCTCCATGACCCTAAAAAATATGAAATGCTACCGTCATGGAAGGTTGTGCAGGAGAGTGAAGGTGGAACCAAACATGATTTCAAGTTGGATTTTGCCACAGAAAAAGAAGCCGAACAGTTTGCTTCTGATATGGATTGGCGTTATGTGGACGAAAATCAGTTTGAATGGCGTCTTGCAGTTGAGGAAGATCCAACCGCAGAAAAACGGGCAATCAAAAACCGCCACACGGAGGAAGTGGAGGCTGAAAGCATCTCCTATGCGGTCTGCAAGTATTTTGGCATCGAGACCGGAGAAAACAGCTTCGGCTATATTGCCAGCTGGAGTCAGGGCAAGGAACTGAAAGAACTGAGAGCCAGTTTGGAGACCATCAACAAGACCTCCGGCACTTTGATCTCTGACATTGAGCGCCACTATAAGGAAATCTGCAAAGAGCGTGGAATTGACCCCAATGCAAAAGCAGAGCCGGAAACCGCCCCGATAGAGCAGCCAACAGATGCCGCTCAGGTATCTGACACCGAGCCAACCGGCAATCTGACCTACTATGTAGCAGAGTGTATGGAGTTTCCAAACCTTGGAGAATACCACGATAATCTGTCTTTGGAGGAAGCTGTCCGCATTTATCAGGAGATTCCGGCAGAGCGAATGAACGGGATCAAAGGAATTGGTTTTGAGCTGAAAGACGGAAGCGACTATGAAGGACCTTTTCCGATTTTGACCGGGCAGACCATTGACCTGGATACCATTCAGGCAATCGACTATTACCGTGATAATCCTCTGGTGCAAAAAGCGGTAAAGGAACTGGCTGCGGCCATGCCGGAAATGGAGGTGCTGGGGGCGGACGCCAACCAGCAGGAGGCTTTGTTTCTGATCGACGATGCCACCTATCTTCATATCCAGCCCTGTGATAGCGGCTGGGACTATACCCTTTACGATGCCGCATCCATGAAAGAGCTGGATGGCGGTCAGCTGGATATGCCGGAGCTTTCCCGCATGAAGGCAGTTCTTCAGATTTGTGATGACAACGATTTGGGCAGAGACTCGGTAAAATACGCACCGTTGTCCATGATTGAGATCTTGCAGGAAGCTGCCTATCAGCAGATGCAGGCAGAGGTCGGTCAGATGGCCGCTTCTTCCCAGCTGCCGGAGGCACAGGAGCAGGCGCTGGATGAATACCCCATGCCTGATGCGCAGGTATCTGCACCGGATATGCAGGAATACGGCTACTTCTATGATGGGATGCTCCCTGTCACCAGAGAACGGGCGCTGGAACTGGATGCCGCTGGTTTGACTGTCTATGTGCTGCATGAGGACAATACGGAGAGTATGGTATTTGACTCGCAGGAAATCATGGATCATGGCGGCCTTTTCGGTGTGGACCGTGAGGAATGGGAGAAAAGCCCTCAGTTCCACGAAAAGGTCATGGAGCGTCAGGAACATCAGCAGGAACGCGAACAGGCATTTCTCTCCCAGAACAGAGATTGCTTTGCCATCTATCAGGTGAGCCGTGACGATCCGCAGAATGTGCGCTTTATGAATCTGGACTGGCTAAAGTCCCATGACATTTCCATAGACCGTAGCAATTATGATCTCATTTACACTGCTCCGCTGAGGGAGTCTGGCACGGTACCGGAGCAGCTGGAAAAACTATATGAGCAGTTTAATCTGCAAAAACCGGCGGATTTTCACAGTCCTTCTATGAGTGTCAGTGACATCGTTGCGATCAAGCAGGATGGTAAGGTATCCTGTCATTACTGTGACAGTGTTGGTTTTACCCAGATCCCCGGATTCCTGCCGGAAAATCCGCTGAAAAATGCGGAGATGGCCGTGGAGGACGATTACGGCATGATCGACGGTATCATCAACAATGGCGCAAAAGAGCCTACGGTGGCAGAGCTGGAACAGCAGGCCCGAAGCGGTCAGCCCATTTCCCTGATGGACTTGGCTGACGCCGTTTATCGGGAGGAACGGGAAAAGAAAAAATCCGTTGTGGATCAGCTGAAAAGCCAGCCCAAAGCAGAACACAAAAAGACAGCACCCAAAAAGAGTGCGGAAAGGGAGATTTGATATGGGAAACTTTACTTTTGAGGAAATGAACCTGATGTGCATTTACAATACCGGCAGCCGCACCGGATTGATCGACAGCCTGCGTGAGATGCGCGGCGAGCTATCACCGGAGGAAACGGAACTGAGGGAGCTAACCGACAGCGCCCTTACGAAGCTCTGTGCGATGACCGATGAGGACTTTGCCCAGCTGGAGCTGTACCCGGATTTTGACCAGTAAACACCATAACCGCAGGGATGGGGTGGCAATCTGCCACCCCACCTCTTTACCCCAAAACCGAAAGGAGGACAGAACACCATGCCAAACAAAGCTGAACTATATGCACAGATGGCGGACAAGGTGGCAACACAGCTCACGGGGAGCTGGCAGGAATGGGCAGGGTTTCTCACCACTGCTTCCCGCCTTTACAAGTACCCGTTCCATGAGCAGCTGATGATCTACGCCCAGCGACCGGACGCCACCGCCTGTGCGGAGTACGATTTGTGGAATGAAAAGATGGGCCGGTATGTAAGGCGCGGTTCCAAGGGAATCGCTCTGGTGGACGATTCCGGGGACAGGCCCCGCCTGCGCTATGTCTTTGATATTTCCGACACCGGAACCCGTGAACATTCCCGCACTCCCTGGCTGTGGCAGCTGGAGGAGCGCCATCTGGATTCCGTGCAGGCTATGCTGGAGCGCACCTATGATGTTTCCGGTGATGACCTTGCCGGACAGCTCACTGAGGTAGCCGGAAAACTGGCTGAGGAATACTGGACGGAGCATCAGCAGGACTTTTTCTATATCGTTGACGGTTCCTTTTTGGAGGAATATGATGAGTATAACATCGGAGTGCAGTTCAAGGCAGCCGCCACCGTCAGCATCACTTACGCTTTGATGTCCCGCTGCGGACTGGAGCCGGAACGCTACTTCGACCACGAAGATTTCATGGCGATCTTTGATTTCAACACCCCGTCCACCATCGGGGCGCTGGGAACAGCGGTCAGCCAGATCAACCAGCAGGTGCTGCGGCAGATCGGCGTTACCGTCCGAAATGCAGAGCGCGAAGCCAACCAAGAAAGGAGCAAACAAGATGAACAATCCCATGACCTATATCCAGAACGGAGACTATCTGATTCCCGACCTGAAGCTGAGCCAGCAGCCGGAGAAACCCCTGGGCAAGTACGGAAGGATGAGGAAAACCTACCTGAAGGAACACCGTCCCATCCTCTACAACCAGATGTTGCTGAGCGAGAAGCTGTACCCGCACCTTCTGGAGATCGACGAGACCGCCCAGAACAGACTGGAGCAGATGATGCCCCAGCTGGCGAAGGAAGCGGGAGCCACCGAGGAACTGAAAGCCAGCGATCCCATGAAGTGGGTGGGGCTGATGAACACCTGCAAAGCCCAGGCCGAGGAGATCCTGATGGCGGAGCTTATCAACAGCTGACCCTAAACCTGTTCCTCTCTGAAGCGGAACAGATCCAATCCATAGATGAAGCAGAGAATGTAGCGCATACATCCTCTGCTTTTTCTTTTGCTCAAAATGATATTGACCATGTGCTGCGTTTGGGCGGCAATACAGACCGCCAGAGAGAGCGTGTGGTTGCAGCCTTTGAAAAACAGAAAACCACCGCTGAGATTGCCGAGATACTGAAAACGCTGTACCACGGCGGCAACGGCCTTGGCAGTGTGAGCGCATGGTATGCCGAGGATGGTATCCATCTTTCTCATGGGAAGTCTGTCCGTTATGACAGGTCTGCCCAGGTCATTTCCTGGGAGAGCGCCGCAGAGCGTATCGGGGAGCTGTTGGAAAGCGGCCAGTTTGCCTCCAATGTGGAGCTTGCAGAAGCGGCAGGCTATGAACGCTCCCTCCTTGCCACAAAGTTCTGGAACCTATATCACGATCTCAGTGAGGACGCCAGAGAAGCCGGATATTTGTCCTGCCTGTCAGAGATCAAAGGCAATGGGTTCCCGGAGGAGACCCACCGCCTGACGGAGCAGCTGAGTGAACCGGCTTTTCGCCAGACTCTCAAGGAAGAATACGCTGCTTTCTGGACCGCCTATCAGCAGGACCGTGACCTGTTGCGTTTTCACTATCATAGGCCAAGGGAGATCTGGGAGAACCTGAAAGACCTTGACCTGCCACGCAGGACCTTTTCTTCGGACCTTTCCCAAGTGCCAACTGTCCAGCACTTCATTACCGAGGATGAGATCGACGCCGCCATGACCGGCGGCAGTAGTTTTGCCGGAGGAAAAGGCCGTATCTATGCGTTCTTCATGGAAAACCATACGGATAAGGAAAAAGTGAGATTCCTCAAAGACGAGTATGGCATTGGCGGACGCTCTCATGCCCTGTCTGGCGCAACACACAGCGGCGAAGATCACGACGGAAAAGGACTGCACTATAAAAAGCAGGACTGCCCAGAGGTTCACTTGAACTGGGAAAATGTTGCCAAGCGCATTACCTCTCTTGTTCAGAAAGGCCGCTATCTTACCGAACAGGAACAGGCGCAGTATGACAAAATCCAGGCTGAAAAGGAACTGGCAGAAGAAGATGCTATCCAAGCCCAGCAGCCGGAGGTGGAGGAAGAAACTCCAAAGCCTACCCTTCGGGAGCAATTTGAGCAGTATAAGCCTGTGGTGACTGCCGCCATTTCCGAGGATGCCGCATACCGCAATGCCTGCGGTCATTCTGACCGTGAAAATGCTGTCATCGAGGGCAATGCCGCTGTGCGCCGTGCGGTCCTGGGTTCTAAGGATATGGAGCTGATCCGCCTTTATTCTGATATACCGGAGTTCCGCCAGCGTCTGCACCGGGAAGTGATCGACGAAACCTATCCAAAGCTCTATGAGCTTCTGCGCCCTCTTTCTCAGAAAGATATTGATACTGCCCTTTGTGCATGGAACGGCAATATTGAGAGTAAACACGCTGTCGTCCGCTATATGAAAGACCATGCAAGGGAGAAAGATACCGCCTCATGGCTGGCTCAGGAATACGGCGGCAGTAACAGTAACAGCCTGTTCATTACTCGTGCCGGCAGCCCGGAGGAAACGCAGCTGCCCTGGCCGAAGGTACAACGCAGGATTGCCCAGCTTATTCAGGAGGACCGGTTCTATACCGAAGAAGAACAGGACCGTTTTGACAACATCGACCCCATCGCCATCCGGGAAGCCCTGGAGGAAAGAGGAATCGTCAATGGTCAGGTGGTAGACCCGGAAAAACTGGACAATGACCCGTTTATCCAGCAGGTGATGTCGGATGTAGAGCAGATCGCAGCTGCCGAGACAGAGCAGACTTCCGAAGTTTCCATTTCCGATGAGGAATATGATGCAGTTCGCCGCCCAACTCCGCAAAGAACCTCCTATGACCCTGCCACCCCGGTTTATGCCGTGGGCGATACCGTGTATATCGAGGATGACGCCTATCAGATCACCGAGCTGCGGGATGACACCGTACAGCTTCTGCCCACCGGTATGGTATATCCCATCTACCGGGCAGAGCGTAAAGAACAGTTCGAGCAGCTGCTTCGGGCAGACCGCCGCAATGCTTACTATACCGAGTTTCTTCCCATTGACCCGGACAAGGCAGATCAGGACCTGCGGGATGTATTGGCCCATGGATTGATGGATGAAGCGGATAAACAGCAGGTTTCCACGCTGCTGCAATCCGGCAGGAGCAACAGCGAGATCGCCTACTGGCTGAGCAGAGCCTATTCCGGTGAGATCGAGACCCTGAATCTGGAGACCGGCGATATTGCCGATTACCATACCACGGCACAGGGCATGGAGCTGGAAGTCCTGGACGCAGAGGAAAAGCGTCTGGCTGTGCTGTATTTTCGCTGGGATGAGGTTGCGCCTTTGCTGCGCGGGATGTATGCCCGTCAGATGGATGGCTTTGGACAGGAACAGCCCCAACCGTCTGCCGAATCCCCGGCCTTCCACTCCGAGACCGTGGCCGTCTATCCGGGAGACAAGAACAATCTGCCTTATGATGTGGTGGTGGAACGGCTGCATATCGAGGAGCCGGAGCCACCAGCCCCTGTGACTGAGCCGGAGAAAACCTTTGAGGAAGTGTTGGACGAACACCCGGTTTCCATTCAGGTCAATGGCCAGTGGCAGACCTTCCCCAATGTCAAAGCTGCCGAGGAAGCCTCCTATGAGGAATACAAGGCAAACCTGCGCCGCAATGCACAAAACTTCCGTATTACCGATGAGCATTTGGGTGAAGGCGGTCCGAAAGCCAAGTTCCAGGCAAATATCAATGCCATTCGTTTGCTGAAAGAGCTGGAAGTTGCCGGACAGCAGGCAAGCCCCGAACAGCAGGAAGTCCTATCCCGCTATGTGGGCTGGGGTGGCCTTGCCGATGCCTTTGACCCGGAAAAACCGGCATGGGCTTCCGAGTATGCCCAGCTGAAAGAGCTGCTGACTCCGGAGGAATATGCCGCCGCCAGAAGCTCCACCCTCAACGCCCATTACACCGGCCCTACGGTCATTCAGGCCATCTATGAAGCGGTGGGCCGTATGGGATTTGAGACCGGAAATATTCTGGAGCCGTCTATGGGTGTGGGCAATTTCTTTGGTATGCTGCCGGAGGAAATGAGAAACAGCCGTCTGTACGGCGTGGAGCTGGACCCGGTTTCCGGGCGCATCGCAAAGCAGCTCTATCCCAAGGCGGACATCACAGTAGGCGGCTTTGAGACCACCGACAGGCGTGACTTCTTTGACCTTGCCATCGGCAATGTACCTTTTGGTCAGTATCAGGTCAACGACAAAGCCTACAACAAGCTGAATTTCAGTATTCACAACTACTTTTTCGCCAAAGCACTGGACCAGGTGCGTCCCGGCGGTGTGGTGGCTTTTGTAACCTCCCGCTATACCATGGACGCCAAGGATTCCACTGTGCGCCGCTATCTTGCCCAGCGTGCAGAGCTGCTGGGGGCTATCCGTCTGCCTAATGACGCGTTCAAAAAGAATGCCGGTGCCGAGGTGGTATCGGACATCATCTTCCTCCAAAAGCGGGACCGCCCGCTGGACATCGTGCCGGAATGGACTCAGATCGGACAGATGGAGGATGGGTTTGCCATCAACCGGTATTTTATCGACTACCCGGAAATGGTGCTGGGCAAACAGGAGCCGGTAAGCACCGCTCATGGTATGGACTACACCGTGAACCCCATCGAGGGACTGGAGCTTTCCGACCAGCTGCATGATGCTGTGAAGTACATTCATGGCACTTATCAGGAGGCAGAGCTGCCGGAGCTGGGCGAAGGCGAAGCCATTGATACCTCCATCCCTGCCGACCCCAATGTGAAGAACTATTCCTATGCCATTGTAGACGGGCAGGTGTACTACCGGGAAAACAGCCGTATGGTGCGCCCTGACCTCAACGCCACCGCCGAAGCCCGCGTGAAAGGTCTTGTGGGACTGCGTGATTGTGTGCAGGAACTGATCGACCTTCAGATGGATGCAGCGGTTCCGGACAGCACCATTCGGGAGAAGCAGGCGGAACTGAACCAGCTCTATGACAGCTTTTCTGCCAAATACGGTCTCATCAATGACCGTGCAAACCGTCTGGCTTATGCAGACGATTCTTCCTATTACCTGCTCTGTGCGCTGGAAGTCATTGATGATGATGGAAAGCTGGAATGCAAGGCGGATATGTTCAGCAAACGGACCATCAAGCCCCATCAGGCGGTGGCTGTGGTGGATACGGCAAGTGAAGCACTGGCGGTGTCTATCTCGGAAAAAGCCTGCGTGGATATGAGCTATATGAGCGAGCTTACCGGAAAAACAAAAGAAGAACTGGCCGGAGAACTGCAAGGCGTGATCTTCCGTGTACCGGGACAGTTGGAGAAAGACGGCACACCCCATTATGTGACTGCTGATGAATACCTTTCCGGCAATGTACGCCGCAAACTGCGTCAGGCGCAACGGGCGGCACAGCAGGACCCGGTTTATGCAGTCAATGTGGAAGCTCTTACCGCCGCCCAGCCCAAAGACCTGGATGCGTCGGAGATCGAGGTGCGTCTGGGCGCTACCTGGATCGACAAAGAGTACATCCAGCAGTTTATGTACGAGACCTTCAACACCCCGTTTTATCTCCAGCGCAGTATCGAGGTCAACTATTCGTCCTTTACCGCTGAATGGCAGATCAAGGGGAAATCTTCCGTATCCTACAACGATGTGGCAGCCTACACCACCTACGGGACCAGCCGTGCCAATGCCTACAAGATTTTGGAGGACAGCCTGAACCTGCGGGATGTCCGTATCTATGACACCATAGAGGACGCAGACGGAAAAGAGCGCCGCGTGCTGAACGCCAAGGAGACCACCCTGGC
>CEAC01022635.1_pt1 | contig 20107 bp, 9 predicted proteins | sample 557411 | NCBI WGS metagenome assembly CEAC01 (sample SAMEA3182094, study PRJEB8094) | gut metagenome | biome: human; feature: gut; material: Stool; isolation source: human stools | place: Canada | collected 2012-02-21
GACTCAAGACAGCAGGCAAAGCAACCCGTAAAGTCGGCGGCATGGCTCTTGACCGCGGGCGGGAAGCTTATAACACATACAAAGTAAACCACCGAGCTAAAAAAATTGAAAACGATGACCGAACGGTAACCGATGCCGACGGCAACAAAACTTTGCAACACCGTACCTGGTACGGCCGCAAGGTTACCGATACGCTGCAAGTTGCTCCGGACGGCACCAGAACGGTTACACGGGCAAAACAGAGCCTGCGCGGCAATAAGGCAACCTCCGTTAACAATGACAAGTTCATTCAGAACAAGAAAACTTATGACAAAGACGGAAACCTTATTCGCGAGGAAACAAGAATGAATACCGCTGCCGGGAAGACATTGCTGAACCGTGACGGCACCCGCAACGAAGTGGCCATTCATGCAATCCGCAGCGGCAGCGGCATGTCCAATGACGATGTCGATAAGGCGATTATGAACCAGATGATGCAGGAACGTATGGGCGGTGTTCCCGGGGCAGATATGAACCGCGAATTCAAAGACCGCGAAGTCAGCCGTACGCTGGATGACCAGGGACGCGAAGTCTTCAGGGTTAAGCAGACCAATGCCGACGGCTCGACCAGCATCTTTGAGATGACCAAGGGTGACAAGCGTGATATGCTGACTTACACCCACATCGGCAAAAACGGCAAAGCCGAAAGCTATGCGTCCGACGGCATCATCAACAAAAAATCAAATTACCGTCTGAACAAGGATGGCACGGTTGATGCCAAGAGCGTTAAAAACAACTATGCCTTTGCCAAAAACTATAATTCGGCACACACCCGCTCAATGGACAGCAACGGCAAATTCAACCGGTCTGTTCCGGCAGACGAAATTATGATGAGCGAAGCGGATATGCAGCTTTTCAGAGAACAAGTCGCCACTTACGGAAAAGACCAGCCGATGGCCGAATTCGGAAAATAAGGCGGCAGCCGTCTTGATTAAAGCCGGGAAGAAATTCCCGGCTTTACAGTTATATTTGTACACAAATTGTCTTTTTTTGTACTATTTTCTTGATTAATATAACGCTTATATTTATGATACAAACAAATTATGAAGTTGTGTTTATTACAATAAAAGGTGGACTCAAATGGAAGAAATTATTTTCCCGAACCAAATCAGAATGTACAGAAGACTTCGCGGACGCTCGATGCAGGAACTTGCCGATCATTTGTCCGTCAGCCTTTCTGCAATCTCTAAAATTGAAAAGGGTTACCGCCGCGTGGACCAGGAGCAGCTGGTTCGTGTTGCCGAATTTCTGGACTGCCCGCTGCAGGATTTATTTGTTAATGAACAGAATTCCCAGCAGGAAGTTGTCCAATCCTGGAGGCGCGAACAGGAGAGAAGAAACAAAATCAACGAAAAAAGCGGTTTGAAAACTTTGGGTGCCGGTTTGCGTCAGATCCGCAACGAAAAGAACCTGACGCTGATTGAAGTTGCCGAAAGCGCCGATATGACCCTTTCAGTTTACCACCGTATTGAAATGGGCCAGCGTGAAGTTTCCGACAAAGAATTTAAAAATATTGCCAAGGCCATCAATATGGCTCCGGAAGAGTTGAAAGAGCAGATTAAAGCTCTGGAAGACAAAGGCATGCTGGAAGAGATTATTCAGCGCAACGATGCCAAATACAAACTGTTGTCCACCCCGCGCGGAGCAATTTCCGCTTTCGGAAATTCCAATCAGGACGGCGTTAAAATTTCAGTTTACGGCGTGGCCGGAAAAGACGGCGACGTTATCATTGAATTCAGTCAGGAGACCAAAAAAGTTCAGCGTCCGCCGCAGTTATACAACAAAAAAGACGCTTATGCCGTTAATCTTTGCACCCGCCGCCTCGGAAGCCTGTTGCCGACACGTTCAATTTTGTTTGTCGATCCGCAGGATGTTGTCAGCGTCGGAGACATTGCCGTTTATTACAGCAATGAAAAAGAAGCCAAAATCGTCAGTATCCGCGAAGATGAAAACGGACAGCTTTACGGCTTGAGATGGAATCCGGACGAACGGATTGAAATCAGCAACGACGATTTGAACAGCCTTCATAAAGTGGTTGCAATCTACCTTTAAGAAAAAACTCCGCTGCGGCGGAGTTTTTTTTGATTTCTGCCGTTTCCGCTCCGTTTTATTAACCTGAAATTTACAACATCAGAAGTAAAATCGGTAATATGGATAGATTTTAAACTGATGACAGACAGATTCGGGTAAAAAATTGGTAGAAACGGCCGGAAAAACAAAAAAGAACTACAATAAAATCGGGACAGAGGATGACCCGGTTATTATTGCGCAGCGCTTTTTAAACATCTTCCGGCAGCTGCATATTTTTACCGACGAAAGAAAACAAGCCTTCAACCAAATGATATTGGAACAGCCGGCAGAAATCCGCGGCATGTTCAGTTCGCTGCCGGGCGGAGCCGTTTTGCAGCAGTATGTTGACGAGCTGGAAGAAAAAAACGGTTTGGTTCGTAGTACGCCCGATGCAGCACCGCAGGCTGATTATGAAGAAGAGACCCGGGCCAAAATTCTGGCAACGGCTTTGGCTGAAGCAAACAACCAGCATCACACTCCCTCTGCGGATACTCAGGCTGAAACGGCACAGATTGCGGCTCAGGCAGCCGCAGAAGCCGCGGCCCGGGCTGCGGCGGAAGCTCAGGCCAAGATAGCCGTTCAGGCTGCACAGGCAGCGAAAGAAGCGGCTGCCGCCGCTCAGGCACAGATACAAGCCCAGGCGCAGGCTTTGGCTCAGGCACAGGCGCAATTACAAGCCCAACAACAGGCACAGCAAACCGGACAGGCCTCTCCGGCCAAAACCGTTTTCCAGCCGATAAGTTCGACGTTTACGGCTGATGCGTCCTTTGCCAAAGAAATCGCCTCGGCGCTCAAAGAAGCTATTGCCGCCAACGACGATATTCGTAAAAAAGATTCCGAAGCGGTTACACAGGCTATTGTTTCGTCGCAAAACAAACTGGCAGAGATCATGGCTCAGAACAACAAGGCCAATATCGAGGCTCAAAACCGGCTGGCGCAAATGCTGGTTCAGAACAACACGGCTGCCAATGCTTCAAGTTCAAACAACAATGCCAACAATATTCAGATAAACACCGCAGCAACCTTTCCGCCGGTGGATGAGATGCTGAACGGCATTGTCAAAATTCAGTCGGAACTGTTCAGAGAAATGGCTAAAACCCAGACCAGCGAGTTGTCATCTATCATTACGCTGGCTCTGAAAGAAAGCCAGCAGCTTTCGACACAGTCGATTATTACAGCCATCAAAGAAATGCAGAAAGAAAACCTGAAATTTCTGCAGGCTCATCCCGTTGTCTATACGGCTCCGGCGGCGCAGGCTGTGCCGGAAGATTACCATGTTTCGCCGGTTCCCCGGGCTGAGCCGCTGCGGCCCTTGCCTGACGAAGAAATAAACGCAGCGCCGGCTGCTCCGGTTATTCAGACCACCGATATCAGCAGAGAAATTTTCGGCGACGATACCGAAGATAACGATGATACTGAAATTATTGCCGGCGGTGAAGAAATTGCCGTACAAAAAAAGAAAAAAAAGAAGAAGAAAAAAAAGAAAAACAGTGAAGGTTTGTCTCTGGACAGTCTGGCCTCTTCCCTGTTTGATAAGGTCAGCACACTGACAGACAAAGTCAGTAATCTGAGCGGTAAAAAGAATCAAAAAGAAGAAGATCCCGCAGAAAAAGCAGCAAATGATTTTTCTTTCCCCGAGAAGCAAGAAGCATCAAACGGCGGTCTGGATTTCTCACTGTTTGACAATGATGCACCGTCTGCCGCGGCCGAACCGGAAAAAACCGCAGAACTCTCTCCGGCTTCCGAAGATACTGCCGCCGATGAAGACCAATGGGAGTATGTCGAAGTTCCGGCAGAAGAAATTTTGTCCCAACTTCAGCCGGAGCAAACCGCTCAAACGGAAGAACCGGCCTCTGAGGAACAGTCTTCCGCGGTTCTTGCGGACAATGACGACTGGGGATATCATACGACAACGGAAGAATTTCCGGCAGAAAATATTCCTGCCGAACCGGTAGATTTACCGAGTGAGGAAATTGCCACCGACTGGGGCATTGAGTCCGATACCTCTTCGGCGGAAACGGAAGATATTAGCAAGCCGATACAAAATTCTCCGCTTAACGAAGACACAGTTTCTCCTGAGGAAACCGCGGCCGAGCCGAATACCGCCGTAACCACCGAAGCTCCGGCAGAAAATGCCGACGAAGGCTGGGAATATGCTGCGGTTCCCGAAGAAGAAACCACGGCAGAGCCGGATACCGCTGTAACCACCGAAGCTCCGGCAGAAATTGCTGACGAAGGCTGGGAATATGCTACGGTTCCCGAAGAAGAAACCGCGGCCGAGCCGAATACCGCCGTAACAGCAGAAGCTCCGGCAGAAATTGCCGACGAAGGCTGGGAATATGTTGCGGTTCCCGAAGAAGAAACCGCGGCCGAGCCGGATACCGCCGTAACAGCAGAAGCTCCGGCAGAAAATGCCGACGAGGGTTGGGAATATGTTGCGGTTCCCGAAGAAGAAAGCGTTGCCGAAAGTGCTGATGGAAATACGGCGGAAGGCGACTGGGAATGGGAGTATGAAGAAGTTTCCGAAGATGACGGCAACACAGCCGAAACGGCACAACCGGCGAACAGCTCCGCAGCAGTTCCGACAGGCTCGGACACTGAAAGCAATGAGGCTCAGGATTGGGAATGGGACTATGAAGAAGTTTCCGAAGACGAAGGAACTTCTGCCGCAGATGCCGGTTCTGCCATTCAAACCCAAAGTGAGGATGAAGGCTGGGAATATGTCGAAATTCCCGAAGACGAGGCCGGCGCCGACGAAGACTGGGAGTATGTCGAGGTTCAGGAAGAAGAAGCCGAGGCAGGAAACGGCGACGGTGAGTGGGAATATGTTGAAATTCCCGAGGGTGAAGAAACATATCAGGCCGAAAACGGCGAAGGAAGCGACTGGGAATGGGAATATGAAGAAGTTCCCGAAGATGACGGCAGCACAGCCGAATTCCCGCAGCAAACAGAAAGTGCGGAAACAACTCCGACAGACGATCCCTATCGCCCCGAAACAGCTTTGCAAACACCGGCGGAAACCGAAACGACCTCACTAAGCTCGATGTACAGCGGGGAAGTTTATTTTCAGGATAATGTTTATGACAATCTTGAAACCGCCAAGGAGGAAGAAACATTTAAAATTCCCGAAGACATCGGCGACGGGACCGGTTTGGCCGATTTAGAGACCGGAGAAGCCCCAAATGAACCTTATAAGCCGCAGGGAACCATATAATTGGGTAAAGCTGTGAGAAAACAATTTACAAACCCCGGCGGCTAAATTAAATTGAAAAGACAGTTAAGGAGCTGATATGGAACCAAATAATTTGACGGAACAAAATCCGGTTAATCCGCAGGCTCCGGCTCAACAGCAGCCGGCGCAACCGAAACCGCAGGCCAATCCGGCCGCGGCGATGCCGAATGCGGTTCCGCAACCGGCGGCTGCCCGGCCTCAAACGGTACAACAGCCTCATCCCGGCATGTCCCAGCCGCAGGCTCAGGGCGGAGCCAGCAAGGAAAGCCTCTGGTATCTGGACAATTATATTCTGCTCAAAGACTATTATGACCGGACAATTTCCCGGATTGCGGCGCGTTGCGTGCGAATGGGCAATATTGCCATGGAAGAATATCCTTTTTACGGATATATTTTGGATGTTTTGGAGGAAATCAGCGATACCGGCGATTATATTCTGCAACATAAGGAACTATATCCTTATGTGGAAAAGAAAATTGCCGGCGGCCTGAACGAATTGAAAAAGACGCTGAGCGAATATCAGGAAGAACTGCGCAACAATTCATCCCCGGAGATGATTAAAGAAGACGCTTTGGAAATTGAAAAGATGAAAGAGGCTTTGGGTGCAGTAACCACCGTGGCTGACGACCCGACTCTCGGCGCGGGAATGAACATGGATCAGCTGATGGACAAACTTATGGCTCAGGACCAGGCCAACAAAGAACTGAAAAAAGTAATTAAAATAAAGAAACCGGTTAATCCGGAGGGCGGCCAGGCAGTTCCGCCCAAAAACGAAGGTACGGAAGAATAATGAAGAACTGGTTTGAAAAAAGCCGTTTAGGTTGGTTATTAATGGCAGTCGGAATTATCGCGGCCTGCGCTCCCAAAGAGAAGCCGCGCGAACTGACACTGGATGAAAAGATTGCCTCGGAAACCATTCTGCCGCAAGATCCGAACATGATACGCACCCCGAAAGGCGCCAGTTCATTGGATTTGGAGTCTCCGCTGCGCTGTTACGTCAACTGGAACACACAGGAAATGATTACGACCATTCCCTATAACGTTAAGGCGTTCAATATGGTTCGCAACGGCAAGAATGACATGCTGCCCCGATTTGAGGTGACGGGCTTTACCTTTGCAACCATGCCGGCGGAAAAAGCCATGTATAAGCTGACCAAGGAAGCAGGCATCAAACTGGTGGCAAAAGATGCACCCTATGCCAGCATTTCGGCGGAAAATCTGCGCGGCGAACTGTCGGAAGTTATCGGAATGATTGCCGATGCCGCCGAAATTTATTATGCCTATAACGCCGAAACCAAAACACTGACCATCAGCCGTAAAGCTAATTTCAGCCTGTATGTACCGAAATCACGCCCTATCCTGCTGGCTTTGCTGGACGTTTTGCGCGGATCGGGCATTACCGACGTGACGACGGACTGGGCCGATTACTCGGTGACATTTGAAGCCGATTTCGAACTGCGCAATAAGATTAACAAACTGGTGGCCTATTTTGAAGACAATCCGACACTGATTGCCTTTGACGTTAACGTTTTCCGCATTTACCCTTACAGTGCCGATGATGACATTGAGTGGCAAGACTTGTTGAAAACCTTTGATTTCGGCACTATTAAAACCACTAAGACCGGCGTTATCGGGCGCGCGCTGACCACGTCAAACGACCTGAACATTTCAACCCTGCGCAGTTTTTTGGGGCAACAGGCAATGGTTATCCCGGTTGCAGAAGGAAAATTCGTGGTTCCGAATTTGTGGTTTGCCCGCTTTGATATCGGCAAATGCAGCGCCAGAGATTCTCTGGAGACCGGATTGTCGGTTTTGGCCAAGGCTTCGTTAGAACATAACAACCGGATTTTTTCAGACATTACTCTGGAGGCGACCAACGGTCAGATAACACAATTCAACGTTCGCAGCCGCATTGGTGAAAACTTTATGATTATCGGCATTCCCAATCAGATATTTGATAAAAAATCGCCGAAATCAGAGACTGTCGTCTTTATGGTTCCGCGTATTATCAGAACCTTGAAAACAAACAAAACATTACAAAATAACAGGTAAGGATTTCCCATGACAGACATGAATCCCAATACTCCGAACCAACCGCAGAATTTTGACCCGACACGCAGACTTAAAAAAGTCAAGCGCCCGATCAAAAGATATATCGGACAACCGAATCCGTCGGCTCCGCAGGCTCCGGGCATGCAGATGCACGGCAGCGAGCCGCAGGGAGGCTTTTTAAGCAATCAGGGACGCAGCGATTATAATATTGACGATATTCTGGACGGCAATGCCAATCTGCCGGCGCTCAATCAGGAAAGCAACGTTTACAATCAGCAGGAAGGCTATCAGCCGCAGTTTATCGACGAAAGCGACATTACCCCGCAAAAACTGCCGTTTAAAGAACAACTGATGCAAAACAATATGTTCACCATGAAAGGCATGTCGATTATTGCGGCAATGGTTTTTGTCGTCGGCTTTATGTTTGCCAAACTGTTCTTTACGCAGCAAACGATTGTCCGCGACGGTTTGCAAGGCGTCGTGATTAACCCGGAAGTGCCGCGGGGACGTGCCCGTTGCGGCGTGGCCGAACGGACGCAGGGTTGTGTTTTATATATTATGAATCCTCAACGGCAGGAGCTCAGCGGACGTGATTTCTATGATTTGGCGTCCCAGCTGACCAGCCGTCAGCGATTTGTTATTGAGACAGGAAACATGCGCTATTCAAATGTAAAAATCCGTCCCGGAGACATTGCCCAGCTGAACATTCCGCCGCTGCAATAAAAAAAGCCCCTTTCAAAGGGGCTTTTTTATTTATGTTACTTCGGTTACCGCACGCAGGTTGCCGTCGCGGTTGATTTGGACAACACGGAGTTTGCGGTGCATTTCCTTAATGGTTTTTTCACGGTCAATTGTCGGATAGCTGTGCAGAATACGGTCAACAAAAGCTTCATAGGCTGCTTCCGAACTTTCGGCGTGGATGGTGGCCAGGCAGTTATCGTGACCGGATCCCATCAGCTCCCACAATGCGCCGGCGTTATTGGTAGAAATCTCGCCGCCGATGATGGCGTCGGGCGTAAAACGAACCACCAGGTCGATAATTTTCGAATAGTCGAACTCGTTAGTCTGCTCGGTACGGGACATAACAATATGAACACGGTTCGGATGCGGCACCAGCAATTCGCGCGTATCTTCAATTGTGATAATCCGCTTATGGATATCCAAAATCTTAAGCAGGTTGTTTAAGAACGTGGTTTTACCGGTTGCCGTAGCGCCGGAAACGAGAATATGGTCCCCGCGTTTAATGCTCAACAGCAGACGCTCATAGGGATCTTCGGGGTCCTGAATATCTTTCAGAGGATTAACCTTATGCAGGCTTTCGCCTTGTTTCAGGCCATAGTCCTGCAACCCGAAAGCAACATCGTCGCTGTGGACACGGATTGTCAGAGCGACACCGCCGGTCAGGTCATCCTGGTCATACATAACGTTACGTCCGCTGACGGCAGAAAAACGGTGGTCGCCGGGGATGGTGGCATAAACCACCGGCGTTCCCTGTACCGGGTCAAAGGGAAGTTCATAGGTATTGGCAATAATATAAAGCAAATCCGTCAGATATTCTTTAGTAAGTTTTTCATCTTTATACATCACCCAGGGATAAGCGCGTTTGCCGCGCAGGCGCAGCCAAACCTGCCCGGAGCGGTTGACGGCAACTTCCTCGATGTTTTCCTGGTTATACCAGTAAGCCAAGGGACGAAGAACAGATTCCAGAACCTTAAAACTCATTGTTTAAACTCCTTAGAACAGCTGCGGAACGCTGTTATTGGTATTATTGCTGCTGCCGGTGTTGCTGCCCGCGGTTGCCGCTCCCGGAGTGGGGGATGTGGCGAAAGACGGCGGAGGCGGCGGGGTTGCCCCGGCGGCCGGGCTGGAAATCAGCGGCGGCGGATTATTGGTTTTCTTGCCGGAATTAGACGGCTTGCTGTCATCAATCAATGTAGGCGTTCCGCCGGCGGCTTCAACGTCTATATCCTGAGATTCATAAACAACGCTGCCGGCACCGGTCGGAGCAGTCTCGGTCTTGCCGAGGCTGCGGCGGTTCTTTTCAAGCTCACGCTTACCGGTGGTCTGCGGGTCATCAATAAAGACGTCTTTCTTGCCCTGACCGCCCAATTCCTGCGGATTGCGTTCACGGGTGCGCATCCAGAGATCAACGTTCGGATAAACAATGATGCGGGTGCCGGCGGGAACATAAGTCAGCGGGCGAATATTGGTTTTATCCGACAAAATCTGCTCAAAGACCTGGTTCATCTGATTCAGGAAGTTCTGGCGGGCATCATTGGCAGCCTGCTGTTTCGGCGTTTCGTTAACGCTGCCGCTGTCGGTATTCTCGTCATCGGCCATCATATAGGAAGTATAGCTGGTCAAAGCCGTGGTCATAATCGGCAACGTATATTTCTTAAACAGCTGCTGGTCAAGATAGCCCAAAGCACCGCCGCGGCCCTGCGCATCGCCGGTGACACCGCTGAAGACAAACAGCGAACCGTCCGGACGAATCAGGCGTTCCCAAGAAATTTGAACTTTCGCCGACTGTGACGTGGTTTCCGAGGTTCCGGTCAGGCCGCCGAGAGTTCCCATAATACGGCTGCCGGCAGGAATAATGATTTTACGTCCTTCCTCGGCGTAAATATTACGTTCAACATAGGCGGTTACCGGGGTCGGATTGTTACTGTCAATCGAACGGGCAATAACCGCGGGAATCGGCTTATCGGCGAAAATCATTTCACTTAAGTCAACCCTCCAGGAGGAAATGGCCTTTTTAATGCCCTGCTCATCCCAGTTTTTCTGCATACCGTCGAAAGCATCCGGACTGATGTTGCTGCTGATTTTGCCGACCTGCATATTGCTGCGGCGTTCCTGCTGCGCGGCATCAAGCGCAGCGGCTCGCTGGGGATCATACCGTTCACCGGGGCCAAAGCCGCCGCCGGGACCAAGATTTGCACCCGGTCCGGTTCCGGTGCCGTAAGCACCGCCTTTGCCGAAGGTTCCGGCGGGAATAAACATTTCACCTGCGGCCGGCTTTTCACTCTCCTCAATACCGACCAGGGCGCCTTCGTCATCAATAATCAAACCGTCAGGCATACGGTGACCGACAACTTCTCCGGCCTTGTTAACGACGCGACCGTCTTCCATAATTTCACCAAGATATTCACCGTCCGGCGTCAGGGCAATGCCTAAAGACTTGCGATATTTTTCGGTTATTTCGCGTTCTTCCGGCGAAAGACCGATTTCAGGCAAAGCTCCGGGACGTTTGTACCAGGACGGCTTTTTGGCATAGCCGATGACTTTGCCGTCAGCACTGACGACTTCACCATTTTCATTAACGCGGCCTATTACCTTGCCGTCTTTGTCAACCACATCGCCGTTGGCATTAACGCGGCCAATGACGCGTCCGTCCTTGTCAAACGCCAAGCTGTCAATATTTGCTTTACCGACGACATTTCCGGAGTTGTCAACAACTTCACCTTTAGCATTAACCCTGCCGATTACCTTGCCGTTGGCGTCAACGACGGTTCCGTCGGCCAACACCTGTCCGATAACTTTTCCGTTTTCATCAAAAGCCAGATTGGCAGTGCTGGTGCTGCCGATGACATTACCGTCGGCATCTACAACCTCGCCGTTTTCATTGACATGGCCGACAACATTACCGTTCAAATCAACAACAGAACCATCCGGCAACAAGCGGCCGATAACATTTCCGTCAGCATCATAAGCCAGCATTTCTTTTCCGGAAACGCCTATCACCTTTCCGCTGTTGTCAACGATTTCTCCTTTGGCATTAACATGCCCGATAACGTTACCGTTGCCGTCGATAACCGAACCGTCGGGCAAAATCCGTCCGAGGACATTGCCGTTTGCATCATAGGCAAGATTATCGCCGCTGCCCGGCCCTTTAATAGAACCGATCAAATTACCGTTTGCATCGGTAATTTCACCGTTGGCTCCGACTTTGCCAATCACTTTGCCGTTGGCATCCACTACCGTTCCGTCCGGCAGAACTTTACCGATGATATTGCCGTCTTTGTCGTAAGCCACTTTCTCACTGGCCAGCTCACCCAACAGCTTGCCGGATTTATCTACGACTTTGCCGTTCTGGACGTAGCCGATAATATTTCCGTTTTCGTCGGTTACCGAACCATCGGCGTTAACATAGCCGATTAAGTTGCCGTTTTGGTCATAAACTTTTTCACGGGCAACCATTTCTCCATAATACTGCAGCGGTTTGGCCATGGCCACGACGCGCCCGTCCTTGTCTATGATGCTGCCGTTTTTGGTGACCGTGCCGAGAACATTGCCGCTGTTATCGCGCAATTCGCCGTTCAGGTATAATTCGCCGAGAATCAAGTTGCTGTCGTCGCGAATGTAAAAATCTCTGTTGCCGCGGCCGGTAACTTCGCCGTTTTTATTAATCAGAAAGCCTTTGCTCAATGTTCCCAGATTTTGGTTAATAAAGGAGAGCACGGTACCGTCTTTCAGAATATAGCCGATTGCCTCAAAATCATTGTCATAAACATACATATCATACAGAGCATAGCCGATTTTATGGTTCTCCCGGGAGACATTGCCTTCAAAATCGATGGTTCCGACGACGGCGCCGCTGCCGTCAATCACTTCAGCTTTTTCATTAATGCGGCCGATATATTTGTTGGCCAGGCTGAAAGCATGACGATATTTAAACAGGTGGCCGATCGGCATACCGGTTTTGGAATTAACGTTTCCGTTGGCCTGAGTGTAGCCGATGAACTGGTTCTTGTCATTGACAATCTGTCCGTCCAGGATATTGCGGCCGATAATTATTCCGTTAAAGTTCATAACAGGGGCATATTCAATCGTATGAGCCAGAGACATTCCTTCGTCAGATTTCAGGAAACCTCTTTTATCGACACAGCCCAGAACATCATTGTTATAGTTCATTACCTGTCCGGTGGCCGACACGGTACCGATAATATTGCCGTTATAGTCAATGACCGCCGTGGGTTTAACCGCATAGCCCATATAGCTTCCGTTCTCGGAAATAGCCTGTCCGTTCAGCAGCGGGCGCCCCATGACCGTTTCACGGTAATTGCGAATGTCGCCGCGGGGCGTTATCACGCCTAAAAGAGAACATTTGTTATCGATGACCGGCGCATAGCCGACAGTGCCGCCAAGGCTGGAGCCCATATTATCAAGCACCATATCTTCAGCCGCCACTTTGCCCAAACGCGCCCCGTTGAAATCACGGACAATCCCGGAAGGGCCGGCGTAGCCGATCAGACTGCCGCTGAAGGCCAGAACCATATTATTAACCGAACCGCGGCCGACAACCGGCATCATATTCACCGATGTATTGCTGTCTGCGGAAACAACCGTGTTATCCGGCAGAAGTTTGGCAACCGGTTCCAGATTATTGTTCAAAACCAGATTGCTCTCGGACAAATTGCCGAGGCTCTGTCCGTCCGGACCGACGACATAGCCGGCCTCCAAATTCTTGCCGATAACCAGATTACGTTCGTCAATATTGAAGCCCGACTGAGTCAATTTGCCGATAGCCGCCGCATTTTTGTTAATCAGACCACCGGCCGGAGTCATCTGGGCAACCGGCGCTCCGGTCAGATTATAAATCGAAGACAAAGCCAAGCCGCGGCCGCCGGTTTTGCCGTCAGCCGAAAAGAGATAGCCGAACGGAGACATAAATTTGCGTTCTTCGCCGTCCATGACCATACCGCTGATGCCAACCATGCCCAAAGTTTGGTTGCCGGTATTGATTGCCAGCAGATTTCCCATGGTGGCACCGATAGCCCGACCGGCATTTTCATAAGCAATGTTGTCCATAATATAGCCGGCAGGGGTTCCTTCCAGCAAAATGACCGAAGCATTTTTCAGCGCGTGACCGCGGAGACCGCCGCGATAGTCAAAAACAGGACCGGCCTGTATCAATTTACCGTTTACGGTACCGTCGGCAGCATAAGTTATTCCGCGGGCTCCGACCGAGCCGATTATATCCCGGCTGCGGGCAAGTTTGCCTTCCGGCATAATACGCCCCAGATATTTACCGTTCAAATCGGTAGCCGTCGCGGCAAAATCAACCACATAACCGATTAATTCCCCGTTGTCTCCGGCAATCAGACCGTCTGCCTGCAAATGGCCGACCACGTTATTTTTATTGACGACTTCGCCGTTATAAGTCACAAAGCCGAGATATTTTCCGTTGTTGTCAAGCGCATAGCCCGAGCGGACGATACTTCCGATAATCTGATTATTTTCATTATAGGCAAATCCGTTGGCTTTGATAAAACCGATGGTAACCGCATCAAAATTCGTTACATTGCCGCCGGGAGCCACACTGCCGATAAATTCGCCCGACTGCGAAACCACCATTTTGGAGGAAATCAGGCGGCCGTCCAGAACATATTCCTGTCCGACCCGGCGATAAGCATAACCGTCAGGAGAAATGAAACCGATTTCCTGCCCCTGCAGATTGGTATAGAGACCGTCACCGGTCAGGCGGCCGACAGTACGCCCGTCATCAGAATAGACCAGACCGGGGAACAGCACGGCACCGGTTATGTTGAAAAAGTCATCAACAACCAGGCCGTTAGGCAGCACTTTTGCAATAATCTTTCCCGAAGCCAGACGAACGGAGCCGTCGTTATTTACTTTACCGAGCGGTTTATTGTCGTTGCCGATGGCAATACCCTGCGGAATAACGCCGCCGATGATGTTTCCGTCAAAATCGGTAATCAAGCTGTCGGCAGTTACGTTGCCAATCAGCTGGTTGTCAAAACTGACGACCTTACCGTCGGGAATAACTTTACCGATTAAATCGCCGTTAAAGTCAACAGCGGTAATCTCCTGAGCGGCCGCGGCAGACAGGTTCAGCAAGAGCATGCCCGCGACAATACAGGCCCCACGGATTAATCTGGCCAGCAAAAAGTTATATCCGTTCATCCGCAAACTCAATTCAGTTCCTCCGGTTCTTTGCGACTTCCTGAAGCGCATAGCCCGCCACCTTCTTATCCAAATCAATATAAGAGCCGTTGTTCTTCAGGTAACCGATGGATTTTCCTTCGGCATCGACAACGGTTCCTTCCGCCGTCAGACGGCCGACGTAATTGCCGTCATTACCCAAAACCGTCGCTCCGATTTTGTAAACCTTTCCCATAATATTGTCATTGTTGTCAATGGCTAAATCACCGGACAGCATACGCCCGATCAGACTGCCGTCCCGGTCTCTGATTTTACCATCAAAATTAACATAGCCCACAACTTTATCAGAGTTATCAATAACAATATCGCCGTTGACCACCTCACCTATCAGTTTGCCGGCCCGGCTGATGACGTTTCCGTCGGAGAGAACTCGGCCGACGGCAACGTTTTCACGATCAATGACGGTTCCGTCCGGCATAACGGCCCCGGTCAGGTTGCCGCCAAAGTCAATTACCGCACCGCGGTGCAGCAGGCTCAGGTTCTTATCGGTCGAGCCTCCGGGCAAAACAGCGGAAATAACTTCATCTTTCAGGTCGATAACATCGCCCAAGGAGTTGACGCGCCCTTTATAATTGCCCCAGATGTCAACCACGATATTTTCAGGAATGACTTCGCCGATGACTTTATTTTTCAAGTCAACCACCTTGTTATCCGAGGTTACCTGTCCGACTTTGGCTCCTTCCATGCTGATAACCGCACCGTCGGTTACGGCGTAACCGAGGAAAGAACCGTCATAGCCGATAGCGCTGCCCTTGGACACAACACCGCCGCGATAGTCTCCTTTGGCGTCAATAAAGCTTCCTTTGGCGTCAATATGCCCCAAGACCTCGCCAAAACGATTGATAACCTGCCCGTCATGGTTTACCAAACCAATCGGATTGCCCTTAAAATCGGCAACCAGCCCTTTTTTGACGACGGCACCGAGCTGACGACCGTAGAAGCTGGCCAAATCGCCGTTGATTTTGCCGACGGCAACACCCTTTTCATTATAAACCTGCCCGTCAGGAAACAGGCGGCCGAGGAACTTTCCTTCCGGCGTCAGAAGCGTCGTCTTTTCATCCATCAAAACGCCGATAATTTCATTGCGGTTATTGGCGACCAGATTATTGGCATAGAGGCGGGCATCAGGCTGGCCGCTGATTGCGACCTTGCCGTTCGGCCCGACAACATTCATAAAATTGCCGTGCAAATCATAGGCATAAGTTTTATCCAAAACGCGGCCGATATAGCTGCCGTTTTTGCTGAAGACATCACCGTAAGTGCCGACACAGCCGACCGGCTGCTGAGACAAAGCGATAACCAGACCGTCAGGAGAAACCTGTCCCAAATATTCGCCGTCATAAGAGACCGCCACGCCGCTGCGAACCACGCCGCCGATAATTTCGCCCTGCTCGTTCAGCACGGTTCCGTCCGGATTAACGCAGCCGACGTAAACGCCTTCCGGCGTGCGGACAATTCCGTCGGTTCCGACATCGCCGAGATAAGTGCAGGTATTGTCAAAGACCCGTCCGGTTTTAACCACTTCACCGACATAATTGTTTTCGGCATCAAGAATGACACCGTCCGGCATCGGCTTTAATTTTGTTTCCTGATTTCCTTTGCGGATTTTTCCGTCGGCTTCCAGATAACCGATATTTTTACAGCCATAGCCGACGACCAGTCCGCCGCGCACCAAACGGGCGATAACTTCCGATCCCGAGGGATCGCGCACCAGACCGTTGGAAAGGACACGCCCGACCGTTTTCATATCCTGAACGACGGTTCCGTCGCTGTTCAGGCGTCCCAAAACCGTTCCTTTCGGCGTAATCGGAATCATCCGGGTTTGGACCAAAGCACCCAGCGTTTTATCCTGAGTGCTGACGATATTGCCGTTTTCATCAACATAACCGATTTGATTGCCGTTTAAATCATAAACCTTGCCGTCCTCGGTCAAATAGCCGATAACTTTACCGTCTTTATCCAGCACCAGATTCACCAATTCACCGGCTTTGCCGATAACATTGCCGTCCAAGTCAACCAATGTGCCGTCTTCCAGCATCTTGCCGATAACGTTGCCGTTAAAATCGACCACATTGCCGTTTTCATCGATGTAGCCGATGACATTGCCGTCTTTGTCATAAGCCAGGCGGCGCTGGGCTCCGATATTCATATCCGCTACTTTGCCGATGACATTGCCGTCTTTGTCAACCACCGTTCCGTCGGGCAGAACACGGCCGATAATATTACCGTTGGCATCGCGGACATTGCCGTCTTCATCAACATAGCCGATAACATTGCCGTCTTTGTCATAGACCAGACGGCGGCCGGGAATAGTGGCGGCCTGACCGATAACGTTGCCGTTGGCGTCAACAATGGAACCGTCCGGTTGGACTTTGCCGATAATGTTGCCGCCGGGGTCAATAACATTGCCGTCTTTGTCGATATAGCCCATAATATTGCCGTTTTTGTCATACGCGAGACGGCGCTGGGGCAGAGAAACGGCTTTGCCGATGACGTTGCCGTTTTCGTCAACAACATTTCCCGCACCGTCAACATGGCCGATGACATTGCCGTGAGCATCTACAACATTGCCGTTTTCATCAACATAACCAATAACTTTGCCGTTTTTGTCGTAAGCAAGCTTGACCTGTCCGCCGGCATTGCCGAGGATGTTTTTGCCGACAACCCGGCCGTTTTCATCGACAAAGCCGACGATATTGCCGTTTTTATCAACGACAGAGCCGTCTGGCATAACCACGCCGATAACATTGCCGTTTTCATCAACGGCAACCCGTCCCTGTTTGCTGACGCGGCCGATGACGTTGCCGTCCGTATCCACAACTTCGCCTTTTTCATTTAACCGGCCAATAACATTGCCGTTCATATCGACAACGGAACCGTCAGGCTGGACACGGCCGATAATATTGCCGTTTTTGTCGTAAACGAAACCGGCATCGACCGCCCGGCCGATAACATTACCGTTCAGATCCACCACCGTTCCGTCGGGAAGCATGCGGCCGATGATATTGCCGTCTTTGTCAACCACCGTTCCGTCAGGATTGACATAACCGATGACATTGCCGTTTTCATCATAAACCAGGCGACGGTTTTCGGCAACACCGATAACATTGCCGTTTTCATCAACCACCATTCCGGCAGAATTGACGCGGCCGATGACATTGCCGTTGGCATCACGGACATAACCGTCTTCGTCAATGGTACCTATAACTTCGCCGTTAGGGCCGATGGCATTACGCGTTTTCAAAGTGCCCTGAGCTGCCGGCGCATCTGTTTTTCCGGGCAGAGTCTGCTCACAGAAATTACAATCTTCTTTGCGGATGGCATTGCCTTCAACCGGAACTTTTGCCGATTTGGCGTTTGCATTGGTTAAATTGGCCTCATGCCAGGCAATGATAAAGTTGTTTTGAACGTTTCCGGGGACAACCGGCGACCAGCCCATGGTAATATCGCAGGTTTCATGCCCGCGCAAAGTTTTTCCCGAACAGTCGTCTTCAAAGGTAAAACCGTCAAACGGCGGTTCGGCCAGCTGAACGGAAATAATGCTGACGGCAGCTTTGGCGTTGGTACCAAGAGTCAAAACATTTTTGGCATCGGTTCCGAGCACGACCTGCCCCATTTGAACCGGGTTCGGCGTTGTGGTTATCGGCGGTTCGCCGTCATCAACCACCCCGAACTCAATATTATCCGTCGGACCGGTATCATTGGAAATGTTCAACGCATCATCGTTGTCCGTAAACACCGGCTCGGTATAATCCTCCTGAACCGGGCCGCTTTGCATCAGAAGCATCACCCCGATTACGAAAATTACAAACGAAGTAAGACCAACCACAAGAATAATGCGGTTGGTTTTCTTCACATAACTTTCGGAATGGGTTAAAACTTCTTTGCTCATTGCGTTCTGACTACACTACAAAATACACCGTTACGTCCAAGGCGGCTGCATACATTGTCGCCCGCTTCCAAACTTTTGACCGGACCGACCCGGAGGTGGAACAGTTCTTTTCCCTGCCCATCTGCCGGCGCGTCAACCGAGAAGAAAGGTTCATAGCGGCTGAGGACATCAGGATATTTTTTCGACAGCTGGCTCCAAAGCGTTTCCAGATTGCCGACATTGGCGTCGGTTCCGAGTTCGATGGAAATATTGGAGCTGTCCGTATCGGCAAACCCCGCACCGAAACCAAAATTGCCGCCGGGCGCTCCAGCTCCGCTGCCGGCATATTTATTATTGTTGCGAATATGCTGCATTTTCGAATAATCAAATCCGTCATCGGGCCGCGGGCCTTGGTAATTGACATTTACATTACCGCCACCGCCATTGCCGTAATGAGGCACGACAATTTCACTTTGTCCGACCTGAATATCATACTGGCCGGGCATTCCGCCGCCGGCAGCCCCGCCGCCGTTAAACTCGCTGTCACTGCCGCTGCCGCCGGAGACCTGTCCGTTCCGAGCTTGCTGCCCCGGCATTGCGGGAGGAACGTCCCAGGCAGAATCGTCAAAATCGGTCGCATAAGTTGCATTTTCCAGACCGGCATCGTCCGAGCGGCGCATTTTCAGGCAAACAATCCGCTTGCCGTTGCGCAGAACCATATCGCCGATGCCTTCAACGATAATCAGACGGTTGTTCGGTCCTTTGGTGCGGAAGCCGACCGGAACTTCAATGCGTTCGACAATCAGGGTTACTATCGGACGCTGGGTCATATTCAAAGCTTTTTCGCCCAAATCGATATAAGTAAAGATATCATCGCGCCAGACACGTTCCGGAGCAATGACCACATCGTCAGGATTGGGAACATAGACCTCTATATCAAAGCGGAACTTGGTCGGGTCAAGCGGAATTTCCTTAATCCAGTCACTCCGTTGAAACCGCTTAGTAAAAAGGGAATCCGCCGAATGGCTGTTACCGGCCTTATAAGAAGACGCGTTCATTCCCGAACCGCCGCCGACGCTGCCGCCGACCATTCCGGCGCCGCGGGAGCTGGCCGGACCGTCGATGACATCAATATCAATAATCGAGTTGGTCAGGCGCTCGGTATTAACACCTTCGCTTCTGACATAAAAGACATATTTGTTGCCGGAGCGGCCAAAGATAATAATGTTGGTATCGACGCCAACGTTAGCCCCTTTGCGCGGATAGAGCAAAATGGTGTTCGGGCCGGAAATCTGCCCGTCAAAAGTAGCGTTGTCACCGATATACATATCTTCAATCAGTTCCCACTGCGGAAAATTAAGCAGGGTAATCATCCCTTCGCGGAGACGTATCGGCAAAATCAGATCGGGTGACCAGTAATATTTGGAATAAGCCGGCTTGCTTTGACCTTCGCCCAGATTTTGCAGAGGATCAAGCCAGGCGGCCTGCGTCATTCCCAGAGAGTTAAAACCGGCATAGCCCAGGTTCATCGGCATATACTGCCCCTGGCTCTGGTCGGCATTCTGGTCAAGGCTGCCCATTGTCGCCTGAGAATAAGCCGCGCGGCTGAACAGAACCGCCAAAGCGCCGATAAAGAATAATTTGCCAACTCTCAAAATCATTTTTATATACCTTATAAACCTACTTAACTTTATTAAACGTCAACGAATAGCGGTCAACCGTGAAACCGACGGGATTATTCAGACGCTCGCCGTATTTAACGCTTTTGCGACGATAGCTGACACGGAGCGAAGCCGTCCAGTAATTGATTTCCGGCGCCGTGGAATCAGGATACATATCCTGAGTTTCATATTCCACCTGCCAAAGTCCCTGCCCCATCT
>CEAC01013901.1_pt1 | contig 19727 bp, 16 predicted proteins | sample 557411 | NCBI WGS metagenome assembly CEAC01 (sample SAMEA3182094, study PRJEB8094) | gut metagenome | biome: human; feature: gut; material: Stool; isolation source: human stools | place: Canada | collected 2012-02-21
GCGGCGTGATTCAGGTGGATTACCCGGATGGGCGCAGTTTTACGGCACGGGTGGAACATCTGGATGATTATCACTTTGACATGGGCGGTCTGGGCAATGTGTTCCACATCTGCCAGTTTGCCGAGGTCATGGAACGAAACCATGCAGACTTCTACCCGGAGATTCAGACACAGGACGAGCAGGCTGCATGGGAACTGGGCGGCAAAGGCTACCTTGCCATCCAGTCCTATGAGGATGGATGGGACTACACCATTTACCACAGCGATTATTCTGTGATGGACGGCGGGCAGCTGAATGCCCCGGAACTGACTATTCAGGAAGCCCGTGAGCAGATTCTGGAAGCACACCACTTGGAAAAGGGCCGGCGGCTGTTGCAGGACTACGATGCCGTCATGGACAAAGTTGCGGAAGCCGAGGAACTGAGTGCAGATCACCGCCCTTCCACATTGGAAAAGCTGGCAGCACTGGCAAGTGATACGTCTGCGCCAAAATCCTCTGCACGTTCTGCGCCAGAACTGTGAGGTGGACGATGCAGCAAAAATGGAACCAGAATTTTGACGGCGAACCCATGGCGGACATCCCGCAGAAATTTCTGAACGCAGGGTGCGATGTTTATATGGTGATGCAGCTGCGGCATGACGAAAAAATCCTCGATGAAAGATTTGCTTCCATGCGGGAACTGCATCGTCGGGGCAAAACGCCAGACCCGGAGCATTATGAGGTCACCTACTATGCTGATTTGCCCGCCATGTGGCAGGATGTGCCGAACAACGAGATTTTGGAAGAACTATTTCAGATGTTCAACCTCTCCCGTCCGCAGGATTTTGAGGGGCACAGCCTGTCGGTCAGCGATGTGATCGCACTTAAACGCAATGGCGAGGTGTCTGTGCATTATGTGGACAGCATCGGCTTCAAGGATTTACAGGGTTTTCTGGACAAGCAGCCGGAACGCACCTCTGTCCTGCAAAATCTCAAAGAGAAGTGCGATGCCCCGGAGTGCAATCCCACCGTCTGTCGGAAAGTGAGGGCTGAACATGAACTTTGACCATGAGGAACTCATGCTGATGATGCTCTACAACACCGGCACCCGGCTGGGGCTTGTCCACGAACTGCGGCTCATGCAGTGCTACCTGATGCCCGATGAAACTGCCCTGCGGGAACTGTCCGAGGGAGTCATCGAAAAGCTGAAGTTGATGACTGATGCGCAGTTTGCAGAAATGGAGTTTCCCATTAACTGATTTTTGCCGCCTGCGGGCGGCGTACATAGGCTTTTTTACAATGGGGTTCCGTGTGGTATAATGAACTCGACAACTCGGAATTTGTGAAAACCACATATTTTAAGAAGGGGCCCTCGCTTATGCGAAAGCCCCTTTTCTGCATACCTTACTTTTTCAGCTTTAAGCCATCTCGGAACGCTTCGCCCACACGCTCGGTGACTTTATAATAGCCGTGGGTGTAGGGGTCAAATGCGATGGCGTTGACCCTAGACATATCAATTTTTCCATCCACCATAACGCTCTCATCAGCAGTGACATTGACCACTTTGCCGATGACGCCGCATCCGTATTCATTGTTCTGATACTCGATGAACCTGCACTCTAGGCAGATTGGGAACTCGTTGATGACCGGTGCGTCTACGGTTTCTGCTTTGCTGGCGGTCAGACCGCTGCGGGCAAATTTATCGGCAACTTTATTGCCGGACTCTACGCCGAAATAGTCTGCTTCCACTATGTGGTCGGCATCGGCAATGCTGACGGTGAATGCTCCCCGTGCCTTGATGTTCTGTACGGTCTTGTGTGTCTCGGTGAGGTTCAGAACAACGGTGTCCCGCTCCTGCATGGTACCCCATGCGGCATTCATGACATTGACGCTACCGTCTTCGTTGTAAGTTGCAACCATCAGAACCGGCATGGGGAAAATGCCTTCGGTAATTTTCAGCTTTGTTCGCATGATAACTCCTCCTTGTGATCATATTGACAGGACTGTTCATCCTGCTTATAATTATATCCATGCAAATTATAAATTCAAGTACTGGCAATTATGACAGGTACTATCTTAGGAGAAAGTGAATGATACAGAACTATATTGAGAACGCAAATTTCGAGGATACCGGCTTCGCCTACACGTTATCGCTGATCTCCGGCAAGCACAAGATGGTCATTCTTTACTGCTTGATGGAGTTTGAGACGGTGCGATTCAATGAGCTGAAACGGTATCTGAAAACCATTTCCGACAAGACTCTCAGCACGAATCTCAAGGAGCTTGAAGCAGACAAACTGATCGTTCGCACCGAGTATCCGCAGATCCCGCCGAAGGTGGAATATGCGCTTTCGGAGCGTGGGAAATCGCTGATGACTGTGCTGGACCAGCTCTGTGTCTGGGGCGAGAAGAATCGACTGACAGAGTAACAAATTCCAGTTTGTGGGGAAGGAACACCTATATGTCAAAACCCAAAATCGCATTTATCTGTGTCCATAATTCCTGCCGCAGCCAGATTGCCGAAGCCTTTGGCAAGGTACTGGCCGCAGATGTGTTTGAAAGCTACTCGGCTGGAACCGAAACCAAACCGCAGATCAATCAGGATGCTGTGCGCCTGATGAAAGAACTATATGGCATCGACATGGAAAAGACACAGTATTCCAAGCTGATTTCTGCAATTCCAAAGCCGGATATCGCTATTTCCATGGGCTGCAACGTCAGTTGCCCTTTCATTGGCAGACCTTTTGATGAGAATTGGGGTCTGGATGACCCTACCGGGAAAAGCGATGATGAATTCAAGGCAGTCATGGAGCAGATTCGTCAGAATGTCCTTACGTTAAAATCGAAACTTTACGATGGTTCCAGTTTTTGAAACCCTCAAAAATATGGTCTTGATAAACTACCATAGATTCCATAAGCGAGTGACCTGAAAAGGCCGCTCGCTTTTTTGTTTACCATGAACTTGAAGGGAGGAACGCTATGCCAAGCAAAACCGAAGAATATCTCGCCCTTGCCCAGCGCACGGCAAACGGCTTGACCCGGTACTGGGAAAGCTGGACGGACTACCTGACAACCGCATCCCGGCTGTACAAGTATCCCTTTGCAGACCAGTTGATGATCTACGCTCAGCGACCCGATGCCACAGCCTGCGCCGATTACGACGTCTGGAACAACCGCATGAACCGGTATGTCCGGCGCGGCTCCAAGGGTATCGCTCTGCTAGACGAATCCAGCGGATTTCCCCGCCTGCACTACGTTTTCGATGTGTCGGACACCGGGGTGCGCCGCAATTCCCGTGATCCGGAGGTGTGGCAGTACAACGATGACCTGAAACAGCCTGTTTCGGAAATGTTGAACAAGACCTATGGCATCAGCGGAGAGCGTGTAAGCCAGCAGCTTGCCGATGTTGCCGGGAAACTGGTGGCGGATTACTGGGACAACAACGGCGGGGACATCCGCGCCATCGTTGACGGCTCGCTCCTGATGGATTATGATGAAGCCGGACAGGAGTTCCAGTTTAAATCTGCCGCCGCAATCAGCATCACCTATGCTGTTCTCGAACGCTGCGGCTTTGAGCCGGAAGGTCATTTTGACCGGGACGATTTTCAGGCGATCTTCTCCTTTTCCACTCCTGCCGCTGTGTATGCACTGGGCACCGCAGTCAGCGAGTGCAGCCGTGAGCTGCTGCGCAGCATCGAAAGAACTGTAAAGACGACCATTCGCCGTCGTAACGTAGAAAGGAGCCAATATGAATATGAACAGCAGGAACGTGACCTACTCGAAAGTCGGAGATTATCTGCTTCCGAACCTGACCCTGCCCCAGCAGGAGAAAGCATTGGGCAAGTACGGGCGACTGCGCCGGACTTACCTGATGAAGCATCGCCCGGTGCTGTACAATTCGATGCTCCTGTCGGGGACTCTGCATCCACACCTGTTGGAAGTGGAACAGACCGCAGAGAGCCGGATGCAGCAGACCATGCAGGAACTGCTGAAGCAGAACCCGGCTCCGAACAAAGAGCGGCATCAGATGGAGTGGGTGCAGCACATGAACAGCCTGAAAGCACAGGCCGAGGAACTGGTGATGAACGAGCTGATTTACAGCTAAGTTTCTTCGATGTGGCTATTCCCACCGAAGCCGAACAAATTGAATCCATCGACCAAGCGGAGAGCGAAAAAACGCCCTCCGCTTTTGTTTTGTCGCAGGCGGAGATTGAAAATGCGCTGCGGAGAGGTTCCAATGTTGAAGGCAGCAAACTTCGGATATGGAAAATTTATCAGTTGCAGCCTGACCGAAAACTCCGGGCAAAAGCTCTTGCCAACGAATATGCACCGTATGGCCCCGGCGGTTCTTCACACACTTATCTGGACGGAAGCAGTGGTTGGCTTGACCATGACAGCAAGGGTCTGACGTTTGAGCATTATCCCGACCATCAGAAAGTGCTTCTCCGCTGGGATCGGGTCGAAAAATATATTGACCTGATGATTCAGTCTGACCGCTACCTGTCGGACAAAGAAAGAAGAGCCATCGACTTTCCCCTTGAACTGAACGCCGCCAGTGCAGCCGAATACACTGCATTAAAGGCGCAGCACCCGGATACTCTGGTTGGATTTGAAGCTGGCGGCAATTTTATGTTCTATGGCGAAGATGCCGCCAAGGTCGCAAAAATCATCAACAGTGCTTTGTTCATGAGAAACACTGCACTGGGCGAAGTTCAAATCACGGGCTTTCTCCCTAGCTTATGGGCAAAAAGAGCAAAAGAATTGTGGTCTGCGGGCAATGATGTGTACCTTGCCGGGTTAAACGAGGATGGCACTCACCACCAGACCAAGCACTTGCGCAAAGAGGACTATCTGCCCATCGGCTCCGTTATCAATATGGATGACCGGAAATTTCGGGTCGATAGCGTGGATTTTGACAAGGACAAAGTTTCCTTGCAGGATATGGCTCTGGCCGATGCCCGGATGCCGATTTTCCGGGAAGAGCCGCTGACTGTTGTCCGGGAACTGTACGAACAGCAGGATGAAGCCCTTGATACTGCTCCAGAAAAAACTCCCGATTACAATGTCGGTGATTCCGTTGTTGTAGACCTTCCAACCCGAACCATCGAGGGAACTATTGGCTATGTAGGCGAAACCGATGTGCGCATCGACACCAGTGCACAGGGCTATTCGTGGAGCAATGAGGTACTGAACAAGCAGCAGTTCGAGGATGGACTGCGGCAGGATGAGCCGGAACTTTCCGATGAAGAACTGGATAAGCTGCCCACCTCTGTGGAAGTTAACGGCGAATGGCAGACTTTCCCGGATGCCGCTGCCGCAGACAAAGCTCTGAACGCCGAACCTGTGCCGGAAGCTGCCGGAAACTTCCACATCACGGACGATCATCTGGGCGAGGGCGGCGCAAAACAAAAATATGCCCGGAACGTTGAAGCCATCCGCACCCTGTTCCAGTTGGAGCAGGAGCATCGTGGAGCCACCGCCGAGGAACAGCAGGTTCTTTCGCAGTATGTCGGCTGGGGCGGTCTGCCGGATGTCTTTGACCCAGACAAGGGCAACTGGGCAAAAGAATATTCCGAATTGAAAGGTCTGCTTTCCGAGGACGAATATGCTGCTGCCCGTAGTTCCGTTCTGAACGCCCACTACACCAGCCCTACCGTTATCCGCGCCATCTATGATGCAGTCGAGAAAATGGGGTTCCGCAACGGCAACATTCTGGAGCCGAGCATGGGCATCGGCAACTTTTTTGGTATGCTGCCGGACACCATGCAGGACAGCCGCCTATACGGCGTGGAGTTGGACAGTGTCACAGGCCGTATCGCCCAAAAGCTCTACCCGGATGCCAACATTAAAGTTGCCGGATTTGAAACCACTGACCGCCGCGACTTCTATGACCTTGCAGTGGGCAATGTTCCTTTTGGCCAGTACCGGGTAAACGACAAGGCGTACAACAAATTAGGTTTCAGCATCCACAACTATTTCTTCGCCAAGGCCATCGACCAAGTGCGTCCGGGCGGCATCGTGGCATTCGTCACCAGTCGCTACACGCTGGACAGCAAAGATTCTTCTGCCCGCAAGCACATTGCCGAACGTGCTGATCTGCTGGGTGCTATCCGTCTGCCGAACACTGCGTTCAAAGCAAACGCAGGAACAGAAGTCGTCAGCGACATTATTTTCCTCCAAAAACGTGACCGCCCTATCGACCATGAGCCGGACTGGGTGCAGCTTGGCAAAACGGAAGATGGCTTTGCCATCAACAGCTATTTTGTAGACCATCCAGAGATGGTGCTGGGTGAACTGACTTCCGAAAGCACCCAGTATGGCCGGGAGGAATGCACTGTGCGTCCCATCAAGGGCGCAGTGCTGGTGGACCAGCTTGCAGAAGCCATCCAGCATATTGAGGGGCAGTTCACGGAAGTCGAGGTCGAAACACCAGATATTGCGGATGCTGAAAATGAGCGGCACATTCTCCCGGCTGACCCAGATGTGAAGAATTTCTCTTACACGGTGGTTGATGGTGAGGTGTATTATCGGGAAAATTCCGTCATGACACAGGTGGAGCTGTCCGACACCGCCAAAGGCCGTGTGACCGGGATGGTGGAGCTGCGGCAAATCGTCAATGAGTTGATCGACCAGCAGCTGAACGACTACCCGGATGCCGACATTAAAGCAACGCAGGAAAAGCTGAACACTGCCTACGATGCTTTTTCCGCCAAATATGGCTTGTTGAATGACCGCAAAAACGGCAGATTATTTGAGCAGGATTCCTCCTATTATCTGCTCTGCTCTTTGGAAAATCTGGACGAGCAGGGACAGCTTAAATCCAAGGCGGCGATGTTCACCAAGCGTACCATCCGCCCGGAGCGCACCGTCACCAGTGTGGATACCCCCAGCGAAGCACTGGCAGTATCTATTGGTGAGCATGGTAAGGTCGATTTGCCTTATATGGCAGAACTGCTGGGCACACCCGGCGAGTACGGGCGCATCACCACCGAATTGTCCGGCGTGATTTTCAAAGACCCTGCTGCGGATGCTGACGACCCGGAAGCAGGCTGGCAGACTGCGGACGAATACCTTTCGGGTAATGTACGCGATAAGCTGCGGATGGCACAGCTTGCTGCGGAAAGTCACCCGGAATTCAAGGTCAATGTGGACGCACTGACCAAGGCGCAGCCCAAAGATTTGGAAGCATCTGAAATTGATGTGCGTTTGGGTGCCACTTGGCTTGCCCCCTCCATCGTGCAGCAGTTTATGATGGAAACTTTTCAGCCGCCCTATCGTATCCGTTATAACAATGCCATCACCGTTCGCTACTCCCCTTACACTTCCGAATGGCGAATCAGCAATAAATCTGCTACTGGCTTTGGTGACATTATGGCCACCGAAACCTACGGTACCCGCAGGGCCAATGCTTACAAGATTTTGGAAGACACCTTGAATTTGCGTGACAGCCGCGTTTATGATACCATCGTGGAGGATGGGAAAGAAAAGCGTGTGCTGAATCAAAACGAAACCACCCTCGCCCAGCAGAAACAGCAGGCCATCAAGGATGCTTTTGCTGGCTGGGTCTGGAAAGATCCGCAGCGGCGGACTCTGCTGGTGAAGAGGTACAATGAGCTTTTTAACAGCACCCGACCCCGTGAGTATGACGGAAGTCATATTCATTTTGTGGGCATGAACCCGGAGATCAATTTGCGAGAGCATCAGCGCAATGCGGTTGCCCATGTGCTGTATGGGTACAACACCCTTTTGGCGCACGAAGTCGGTGCCGGCAAGAGTTTTGAGATGGCGGCTTCCGCTATGGAACTGAAACGTCTGGGCTTGTGCCAGAAAAGTCTTTTTGTCGTGCCAAACCATTTGACGGAACAATGGGCCAGCGAATTTTTACGCCTGTATCCCAATGCAAAGCTGCTGGTCACCAGCAAAAAAGATTTTGAGCCCGGTAATCGCAAAAAATTCTGTGCGAGAATTGCGACCGGTGATTATGATGCGGTTATCATCGGACACAGCCAGTTTGAAAAGATACCCTTGTCCGCAGAACGACAGGAGCGTCTGATTCAGGAACAGATGGATGAAATCGAGGAGGCCATCGAAGAAGCGAAAGCACAGGTTGGCGAGCATTTTACAGTAAAGCAGCTGGAAAAGTTGCGCAAGTCTCTGAAACAGAAACTGGAAAAGCTGCAAGGCACAGACCGTAAAGATGATGTGGTTACGTTTGAACAATTGGGCGTAGACAGGTTGTTTGTGGATGAAAGCCAAAACTATAAGAACTTGTTCTTATATACGAAGATGCGGAATGTGGCCGGACTGAGCACATCTGAAGCGCAAAAATCCTCCGATATGTTTGGAAAATGCCGCTACCTCGATGAGATCACCGGAGGGCGCGGTGTTATTTTTGCGACAGGCACCCCTATCAGCAACAGCATGACCGAGATGTATACCCTGATGCGCTACCTCCAGTACAACACCTTGCAGCAGAAAGGGTTGACCCATTTTGATGCGTGGGCATCCACCTTCGGTGAGACGACCACGGCCATCGAACTTGCGCCCGAGGGCTATACTTTAATAGGACGATAAACTTGATTGTCCTAAATTGAAAGATTCCATAAGAAAGGAGGTAGAACAAATGCCTAAAGAACCAAAAATTACCGCACTCTATGAGCGTTTGTCAAGAGATGATGATCTTGCTGGTGAATCGAATTCCATCACCAACCAAAAGAAATATCTGGAAGATTACGCCCAAAAGAACGGCTTCAAGAACGTCCGTCATTTTACAGATGATGGCTTTTCAGGTGTGAATTTCAATCGTCCCGGCTTTCAATCGCTGATAAAAGAAGTAGAAGCAGGAAATGTCGAAACGCTTATTGTGAAGGATATGAGCCGCTTAGGACGAAATTATCTGCAGGTCGGTTTTTATACGGAAGTTCTGTTCCCGCAGAAAAATGTCAGATTCCTTGCAATCAACAACAGTATCGACAGCAACAATGCTTCAGACAATGATTTTGCTCCGTTTTTGAATATTATGAACGAATGGTATGCCAAAGACACGAGCAATAAAATCAAGGCTGTGTTCGATGCCCGGATGAAAGATGGAAAACGTTGCAGCGGCTCTATTCCGTATGGATATAACCGTTTGCCGAACGACAAGCAGACACTTGTTGTTGATCCGGTGGCATCCGAAGTCGTAAAGCGCATTTTTCTTCTTGCGAACGAAGGAAAAAGCCCACGGGCAATCGCAGAACTGTTGACAGAGGAAAAAGTCCTGATTCCTGCTGCATACGCAAAGAAATATCACTCGGAGCAGTACAACGGGATAAAGTTCTCTGATCCGTACCTGTGGGGCACCTCCTCCGTAAGAACAATTTTAGGTCGGCAGGAATATCTGGGACACACTGTTTTACGAAAATCTGTAAGTACAAATTTCAAACTTCATAAGAGAAAAGAAACAGATGAAGATGAACAGTACGTTTTCCAGAACACGCATGAACCGATTATATCGCAAGAACTTTGGGATAGTGTTCAGAAACGCAGATGCCGAGTGAATCGTGCTTCTGCTTGGGGAACGCACACCAACCGTTTAAGCGGGTATCTGTATTGTGCCGACTGCGGCAGAAGATTGACCTTGCAAACACACTACAGTAAAAAGGATGGGTCTACTCAATATTCTTATCGTTGTGGTGGATATGCAAGTCGGGTGAATGGCTGTACTGCCCACTCAATCAGTGCCGATAATGTTGAAGCCCTGATATTGGCATCGGTCAAACGCTTTTCGAGATTTGTTCTAAAAGATGAAGAAACCTTCGCTTTGGAACTGCAATCACTTTGGAAAGAGAAACGTGAAGAAAAGCCGAAGCAGAACCAATCGGAATTGAAACGTTGTCAAAAACGCTATGATGAGCTTTCTGCCCTTATTCGTAGCCTGTACGAAAATCTTATGGCTGGACTGTTGCCCGAACGACAGTACAAGCAGCTGATGGCACAGTATGATAGCGAGCAGGCAGAATTGGAATCGAAGATGGAAACGATGAAATCCGAAATTGCCGAAGATAAATCAAGTTCTGCTGATATTCGGCATTTCATTTCGCTGATTCGCAAGTGCAAAAATCCAACAGAAATCTCCGATTCAATGTTTAACGAACTTGTCGATAAAATCGTTGTTTATGAAGCCGAGGGTGCAGGCAATGCCCGCACACAAAAGGTTGACATTTATTTCAACTATGTCGGCCAAGTCGATATTGCTTATACCGAGGAAGAACTTGCCGAACTGAAAGTGCAGAAAGAGCAGGAAGAACGGCAGCGCATGGAAAAACAGCGCAAACGTGAAAAAGCCTACCGAGAAAAGCGAAAGGCAAAGAAAATCGCTGAAAACGGTGGCGAGATCATTAAAACCAAAACGTGTCCGCACTGCGGGAAGATGTTTACACCTACGAGCAACCGACAGATTTTCTGTTCAAGAGACTGCTGGAATCAGGCAAGACAGGAGCAAAAGGAAGCGGCTAGAGAAGCCGAGAGAGGAGGTCATTACTACCGGCAACGTGCCTGTGCCGTATGCGGTCACTCCTACTGGCCTACACACAGCCAGCAGGAATTTTGTTCCGATGAGTGCAGGAGAATTAACCACAACAGGAAAACCTTGGAATTCTATCACAAGAAAAAAGGAAATCCAAAACCTGACCCAGAAGCAGTCCCAACGCCGAAACCAAAGGAGGACAATGCAGCATGACTACCATGAAAAATTCCATCCATGACAACGCCAACGGTCTGGACTACACCCTTGTCAACGACTACTATCTGCCGAACCTGACCGCAGCAGCCCCAACAGAGCAGCACCCCACCGGGCGGTGGGGCCGCTTACATAAAAGGTATCTGAAAGAACATCATCCCATCCGGTACAATCAACTGCTCCTGTCCGGGGAGCTGGGTGGCTACCTTGCCAAGCTGGACAAGCAGACCGAGGAGCAGCTTGCACTGACCGTCCGGCAAATGCAGGAAGCCGAGGGCGTGACCGAAGCCCTGAAAGCTGCCAATCAACTGGAGTGGGTGCGCCGGATGAACAGCATCCGCAACCGTGCCGAGGAGATCATCAAGACCGAGCTGATTTTTGTATAAGGAGGTGCCCACGATGACTGTGCTGAAACCGATGCTGAAACTTGCCCTTTTTCCGCTGCTTCTGCTGCTGATTCTGGCGCAGTGGGTGGGCATCTTCCTCACGACCTTCTCCACGATCCTGACGAATCTGCTGGCGGGGCTGTTCTTCTTCGTGGCTCTGGCAAGCTGGGTCATGAAGCTGGCAGACGGCGGCGAAGTCCTGAAAATGCTGATTACCGCATTTGTGGTTTTCGTCCTGCCTTACATAGCGATAGCTGCTATCGCAAAAATCTCCTTTTTCGCTGATGAACTCCGGGATTTTCTCCAATCCTGAGCTCAAGACCGCCTTGCACAACGCATGGCGGTTTTTTTGCTACATCGGGTCTGCACAGGGCAGGCCCTTTTTTATTACGGAGGTACAAGCCTATGAAACTGACGTTTGAAGAAAAGAAGCTGCTCTACACCTATGGCTGCGCCGATCTGGAACTGACCCGCAAGCGGCTGTACGGAGTTGCCGGGCTGACGGTTGACCCCGACCAGAACAGGCTGGTGTATGACTTCTGCCGGAAGCTGGAGGACGAAACGCTGGCAGACTGGTATGACCAGATGTTCTACTTCGTCCGTGCCGAGATGGAGTGCTACACCAATATGCTGCTCCTGATGCAGGACATCGAGCAGGACAAGGAATGGAGGAAGGAAGATTTTGTCGAGCCAGATGACAATGTTTAAGCTGGAAACCATGATCTACGCCAGCGAGGACGGGACAAGCAGCGTATTTACGCTGAATCCCGCCTTGCAGAAGCAGCTTGATGCCCTTGCAGCGCAGCACCCGGAGGTGTGTTGCCGCAAGGCAAAGGGAGAAGCCGGCGGTGTGACGTATCAGGTCAGGAATGCGGCGGTGCTGATTGAGCCTGCACTGCTGTCCTGAGCGTAAGCCCCTCTGCTATGGTAGAATGGAGCGCAGCGGTCAAAGTGTCAGAGTGATGCTTTGGCCAATTACATAATTCAATCAACTTGAAATTGAATGAAGACAAAATCTGTGTTATACTATTAGGAGTTTTGAAACACTTCAAATCGTATTAGGAGATTGACATGAACCAAGCATTAACGGCTGTTTCCTTGTTTACAGGTGCAGGCGGAATGGACATCGGCTTTGAAAAAGCTGGTGTCAATGTGATTTTCGCTAATGAGCTCATGAAGGAAGCTGCTGAAACATATAAAGCTAATCATCCAGGTAGGACTATAGTCAATGATGATATCAATAATGTCATCGAAAAGATGAACAATTATGAGGGAACTGATCTCGTGTTTGGCGGTCCTCCCTGCCAGGGATTTTCAGTTGCAGGCAAAATGGACCCGGACGATGCTAGAAGTAAATTGATTTTTACTTTTTTGGATGTTGTGGAACGAGTTAAGCCGAGAGCATTTGTTATGGAAAATGTAAAGGCACTCGGCTTTTTAGATAAATGGGAGCCGGTAAGAAAAAAATACCTTGAACGAGCTAGCAGGCTTGGATATCATTGTAGCCCATTTATTTTAAACGCAACAGAATATGGTGTATCTCAAAAAAGAGAAAGGGTCTTTTTCATTGGAATAAAAAACAATCAAGATGTTTTTTTTGAGTATCACATGAACGATCTGCTAGAACAGCAAAAGACTGAAGCGCCAACGATTCGGGCCTTGTTAAAGTCACTCGGCCCAGCAGGAACAGAAAAAAATCCAAATACATGCACGGCGAAAATTACGTTTGCAACCAATCCTATTATGCGGAAGTCACCGTATGCCGGAATGTATTTTAATGGTCAAGGCCGTCCAATTAATATTGATGATTATGCAAACACACTTCCTGCATCAATGGGTGGCAATAAAACACCATTTCTCGACGAAGAATATTTATATGGCGATGCTAATGAGGATTGGGTGGTAAGTTACCATCGTGGCCTTTTAAATGGAACTATCACGCCTGAATTTCGAGAAGCTCCTAAACGGCTACGAAGAATTACCATTAATGAGGCTATTAGGATTCAGACTTTCCCTGATGACTATATTTTCTGCGGAAACAAAGGTAGAATCTATACGCAAATTGGAAATGCAGTGCCAAGCAAATTAGCGGAAGTTGTTGCAAACGCAACAATCCAATATTTGAAAGAATACCAATGAAAAAACAGACGAAAGTGTTGGCTTTCGTCTGTTTTTTGTTAAGAGTTATTTTGATGAAGTGCATTCCAAAGCACTTTCACAGCTTCATGCGTATTTGTATCGTTGACATAGCTGTTAAGGCGACTATAAAAATTTTCTCGCGCAGCAGGAATCATATGCTGCAACATGTAAGATATCCATTCGTAGATGTCCCAGTAATAGTAAATTACGTCTTGATATTCATATGTTCCAAGGCAAAAATGGTACGGGCTGTGTTTTATATCCGAAGGACAATCTCTTTTTCGACAAACAACGACGATCTCATTAATGTGTGTGTGTTTCTCATCATTGTATTTTTTGATACAGTCGTACGAATCAATAATACGCGAGAGATCAAACGGCTTCACAGTAACTTCATACACTCTGTAAATAGAACCGTCAGCTCCTTCTTCATTAATGTCACCAGGCTTTTTACTGGTCGTGCTAGTTGCAGAAGCACTATCATCTGCACCACTTACGATGATTCCTGTATGAATTGATGTGTGATAGGACTCTAACAGAAAGCTAAAAATGCGTTGTGGAGTATTCCCTGAGTCGGGTGCTCCATCTATCATTTTTCTGCACAGTCCTTCCAAATGAATCGGATTCGTTGAGGGAGTGAATTCAACCGTCAAAGACTGAATGTGTTGAGCTGATGAAATATATTTTCGCATCAAATCAACCCCAAGATTCGTTCGGAACGCATCGTCCTTAGAATCAATGAGTTTTATCAAATCAACAACGAAATCTGCATCTATTTTTGGATCACGTTGTGAAGCCCATGCTTCGTTAATATTGGATGCTTTGGCAATATTTAAAGGCCCGGATTTTGTGTGAGGAAAGCCCTTTGCATTACAAAAATCTTTTATAGGACCTTCAAAAATAGCACGAGGTTTACATCCGTAGAAATGAGAATAGGCTCGAAAAGAGTCATCGAGCATTCGACCGACTAAAGCAACAAGTATAATCTCACGATAACTCATGGTTTTTGAATCGAATATAGCTGTTAGTGATGATTCATATGGCATATTACCTGTTGAAGGAGCATTGTTTGATGCCAACAAATACAGTTTGTCCAGATATTCAGTGACTTTTGAGTTTCGATTGTCTATATTTCTCCCCATGCTGCATACACCCTTTCAGCTTTCAAGTGGTTTTAATAATCTATAAGCATCAATGTTTAAGGCATTTGCGATGTTTTCGATATTTTCAATAGAGATGTTTCGGCGTTCTCTTTCAATCGCACTAATGTAAGTTCGGTGCAAACCAGCCAACTCGGCTAATTTTTCTTGAGAAAGTCCTGCTTCAGTACGATAAAAACGAAGGTTAACAGCAAAAATATGAATCAAACTCATAGCACTTTAACTCCCTCCAAAACAATTATGTCGCTTTGAAGACAATGCGTCTACAGACAATAAGTCACTATTGACAGAACATACAGAAAAGAGAAAATAATTCGTTCTATCGATAGAGAAACGATGCATCAAATTATGGAAATGTTTGAAACAAGTATGTTATAATTAGACAAAGCATAACAATCGATTTGGCAAAATCAAGGAAAGGAAACACAATGGCTGTTGAAATCAACTGGGATAACTTCTCATTATACAATAATGGCCCTGACGGACTTCGCACTAAGTTTGAAAATCTGTGCCGACAACTTTTTGCTAATGAATTTCTGAAATCAAATAAGCTGATGACACATTTGCATTCGGATCCGAACCAACCGGGTATTGAATCGGAACCAATATTTGATGAGGATACAAATCGTTATATTGGCTATCAAGCAAAGTTTTTTGATAAGAATGTAGACTACAGCCAAATATATCACTCAATGGAAAATGTTGTTGAATACTATGCCGGAAAGATAAATCATGTTGTTCTGTATTGTAATAAGGCGATAACAGCCTCTGGCAAAAGTTATGCAAAGATTGTAGAGTTACTTAATAAAAGTGAAATTTCTATTGAGCTGATAACGAATGAGGAAATCTTAGATATAGTAAGAAAATATCCGTATTTAGCGAATTATTATTTTGGTGTTAATGTTATTACTTTTGATTGGATCATTGCCCATGATGAAAAATCATTTAACACTCTAGGAGAACGATTCAACCGAGAATTCAATGTTGAAACAGAAACCTCAAAAAAACTTTCTCTTTTTGCTAGAAATCAAAATGCAATTCAATATATCAATAGAAAGAAAGAAAAGTTACTTCAAAAAATCGCTTATATGGAAGACCATACAGAAAATCATGTTGATTATCTCAAAGAAATCAAGACAATGGTTTTGTCTTTTGAAGATATTGATAGTGGAACACTCGAATATGCACTTGAATGGCATCAGCGTTTACAATCTTCTATAGCTGAAGATGTGAAAAAAATAAATTTAGAAATTAGCCAAAAGACAGATCGGCTTTCCCGAACTCGCTCCCTTCTTGAACGAAGAAAAATTGATAAAGAAGAGTGGGGGCGCTCGCAAGCTGAAGAAGAATATAATAAGCTTCAAGTTGAAATTGATACGCTTTATGAATTGCTCGATTTGTCCAATTACCTATCTCTAACCGCTGATGAAGGTCGCCTTATCACCGCAAAGGAACTTTTTATTTCTGGCAATGCGGGAATTGGAAAGTCGCATATGCTAGCGGCTGAAGTTCAATCACTAATGAAGAATAATCAGCCTGCGATTTTACTCTTAGCTGGAAATTGCTATTCAGATTTGCCAATTCTCGATCAATTATTACAAGACTGTGAGTTGAACTATTCGTTTGATGAGTTTATAAGCATACTAGAATCGATGGGTAGAGAGCAGGATGCTTATGTCTTATTGTGTATAGATGCATTGAATGAAACGGTTAATTATGGACTTTGGAAAACTGGTCTATGCTCTCTTTTACAAAAGGTAGAAAAATGTACCCGCATAAAATTAGCAATCACTTATCGAACAGAATATGAGAATTCGCTCGTACCAGACAATCTCATCTCAAAAGATAAAAATGTTTATAAGATTTTGCATTCTGGTTTTGAATCCATCGGATTAGAGGCATCGATGGTATTCTTTAACTACTACAAAATTCCGTTTACTTTGTATGAATATTTTGAAGCAGAAATGGAAAATCCCCTATTCCTGACTTTGTATTGTAAAACGTACAGAAATGACGAAGCGAGTCTTCCGGTTTTATATGATAGATTAGTGGAAAATGTAAACAAAAATATTTTCCCAATATTAATAAAGCGGTATAATCTCATGGGATTAACTGAGGGGGACAATCTCGTTCAATCTCTTGTTGATGAGATTTCGACATTGATCTTTGATAAAAAAGAAAAAAGTATTATGGAATCCGACCTTGCAAATATGCGATTCTGGAAATTAAATGGTTTTCCGGTAAGGCCATTTATGGCATTATTGGAAAAAGAAAATCTCATGCATACAAATCTAGTCTCTGGTCAGGAACGGTACTTTTTTTCCTACGATCAAATGAATGATTATTTTTTCGCAAAGAGTTTATTTTCTCAAAATATATCTGACACATTGATTCGCAAGATTTTATGCGAAGAAATTCTGCAACTAAAAGATAACCATGTGAATCTAAGCAACTGCGATATTTTTGTAACGTGTTGTTCTTTTTATGCTCAAGAATTTGGAAACGAATGTATCGATGTGATTGATGATCTGCCTGAAAGTTTTGAGAAGGATTTTGTTGTTAGAACCTACATACGATCGTTTGTTTGGCGTGAGAAAAAATATATTTCCAACAAGGTTTTTCTAGCTGCTGCAAAAAAATACAATGTATCTCGGACGGATTTTTGGAATGTTCTTATTGGAAATAGCGTGAAAAGCTGTCATCCTCTAAATGCGGATTTTTTGCACACGCTTTTAATGGGATATGCGCTTAGCGAACGAGACTATTATTGGACAAAGTATATCAATGGGATTTTTTATGATGATTCAAATCGACTCGTACAACTCTTGCGGATGTATAGTTCGGGAAAAAGTCTTCAGATGAATAAGGAACAGGCTCGGAAGTTGCTTATTCTTTGTGGATGGTTGCTTAGTTCGTCTAATCGTATCCTTCGCGATTATACATCGCAGGCGATGATTGAAATTCTTCGAAATAAATTTGATTTATGCATTGTGCTGTTGAAGGCTTTTGCAGGAGTCAATGATCCATATATCTTAGAGCGTTTATATGGTGTTGTATTCGGAACTTGTTGCAAACGTATTAAAGAGAAGAATCAAGCGTATCTTATTTTAGCAGAGTATGTATACTCAACAATTTTTGACCAAGAAACTGTTTATCCTGACATCTTACTTCGTGACTATGCAAGATTAATAATCGAACGCTTTTTATGGGAGAATCCAGACTACAACGGTTGCATTGTCCATGAAAAAATCATTCCACCATATAAATCATTTCCTATTGAACAAATCGATGAAGATTACATTAATAAGAAATACGATGGTGGACTGTGGCAAATCAAAAGTTCCATGTCGTTTGAAGGACATGGTATGTATGGTGATTTTGGACGCTATGTTTTTCAAAGTGCATTAAAATACTTTGATGTCGATGAAGACGAAATGTACAAGCAGGCAATGTCCTTTATTATTAATGATTTGGGCTATACTAATGAACTTGATAAGGGCAACAACTATTGGGGATATGATAGAAGCGAAACAAAAAAGGTTGAACGTATAGGAAAAAAAATATCAATGGATTGCAATGCACAATATTCTGGCAAGAGTTTCTGACCAGTGTGACATTGATACAGATTATTCTGAAACACCAAAATTTGAAGGTCCCTGGGAACCGTTCGTTCGGGATTTTGATCCGACCTTAAATTTCAAACTAACGAAATCCGATGAAATTCCTATATTTGATGAGATAAGCGAGTTGAAAAAAGCTACTCGTGATGAGCATTTGAAGGTTGACGTTTCAAATATAGATAGTGTATCTGAATGGTTGGATTCTGATGGCATTTTCTTTGCGGAAATGCCAAAGGCATTGATTCTTTCTGATTCTAACGGAGCTCAATGGATTAGGCTGAGCAATTATATATGTTCAGGAAGAGAGCAGTTGAAAGCTGAAAGGCTCCTGACTTGGAGTTGGTTATACGCTTACTTCGTTACAGAAGAACAGTTTGAGCAGTTCCAAGTCGCAGCTACAGATAGAGTTGACTTTAGTAGTTCAAAGGGTATAGGGCTTGATCCGCAATCGTACTCTGTATTCAATCGAGAATATCCGTGGTCACCTAGTTGTGATTTGCTCAATAAGAGTAGTTCAGTAGAATCAGGTGTGGTTCTTAACATGCCAGAAGAAAAAGAGGTAGAACAGGAGGTTTTAAACGTTGAATTTTTGGAACAATATCTGAAATCACTTGATGCGGATTCCAATCAAGTATTTTCAGATCAGGAATTGAATCAACATCTTTTTAAGAAGGAGATTGTTAGAAAACCAGTCTTGAAACAAATTGGTGAAATTATACATGCGAGTATGAATCTTGTTTGGGAAAGTGAATACGATGCTTCAAAGGATTGTACACTTTCGATGAATGTTCCATGCCCAATGCTAATCGAACAACTTAATCTTCATCAGGAGGACATAGATGGCTTGTACTACGATTCAAGCAAAAGAATTGCGGCATTCGACTTGAAAATATCCCAAGAAGAATCCGGAGTAGTCATTCGGAAAAGTCTATTGGATGATTTTTTGCAAAAAAACAACTTGAAGTTGATTTGGTTTGTGCGAGCATCTAAAGAACTTCACGATGGCAAAGATTTGGCAATACTTCGATATAGCGATAGAAGTGGAGCATATTTCTATAATAATACAGATATTAGTTCAACTATTTATATTGTAGAGCAACGATAAATCATAATAAGAAGGAGCGTGATGCCATGACCCAACCGAAAACAGACCTAGCCTACCTCCACAACGAAAAAGCCAAAGCAGAGCAGAAGCTGCGCTCTTGCCAGCACCGAGAGAAGATTCTTGAACGCCAGATGTCAGAGCTGAACCGAAAAGAGCGTGTGCATCGTCTTTGCACCCGTGCCGGAATGCTGGAAAGTTTTCTGGTCTGTCCGGGAGAACTGACCGACGATCAGGTGATGGAACTTTTGAAGATCTCGTTCCGTCAACCTGAAGTCGTGCTGGCGCTTGCAAAGATGGTGCATGACGTTCACGAACGCAGCAACGTCCAAAACCCTTTAGAATAAAGGGCGCAATTATACACCGTTCCGGTGAAATTGCGGTCTTGCAGACGGCTCGATGAAATCGAAGCTGGCGTTTGTGCGCCAGCCCGATTCCATCCCAAGGAAAACTGCATTTTCCTTGCGCTGCTTTGCAGCTATCCTTTTGCGGCTCCCGCCTGAGAGCGAAGCGCACGGCACTCCGTTCCAAGGCGGCGAGCACAACCGAATACAATTCCAGACCGTTCATCAAGAGCAATCTTGCTGGGCGGTCTTTTTGTTTGGGGGTGATGCCTATGCC
>CEAC01039194.1_pt1 | contig 19449 bp, 16 predicted proteins | sample 557411 | NCBI WGS metagenome assembly CEAC01 (sample SAMEA3182094, study PRJEB8094) | gut metagenome | biome: human; feature: gut; material: Stool; isolation source: human stools | place: Canada | collected 2012-02-21
GTCTGCGTACCGTCCCGGTACTCCGAACCCCGGTTAAGGACACCCTCGAGCCTCCGGCTCTCCGCTGTCGGAATTTTAACAACCGTTTTTTCACATTGACTCCTTCTTAACCCTATAATTGGGCATCAATCCGAAATAACAGTGCATATTCCACTTCCCATTTAATATCGCTTTCCGCGGTTAATCATCGCCTTTGGCGCTTTGCTCTGCAAAGAAACCGCGGCTACTATAACGCGCTACGAATCAATTATGTAGTAGCCGCGGTTTTTAACCGCGGACAATGAAGCCGGCATTTGTCATATTGTCATGCTCTGCAATTTCGGCCTGAGCCATAATTTGGGTCACAAGGTATATGCAAAAAAAGAATGAGCAACAAAAACATAAAGTTTTATGCTACTCATTCTCCTCTCTCTCCGGCGGTATGGACGGGACTCGAACCCGCGACCCCCTGCGTGACAGGCAGGTATTCTAACCAGCTGAACTACCACACCGTATTTTAAAGATCGTTTCGGCTTTTCTGTCGTTTCATCTGACTTCCTTGCCGTTTGCGTTTGCAAAGGTAATACAGCTTTTTGAGTTGTGCAAATATTTTCGCAATTTTTTTTAGAAAAAATGTAATAAAAATCTTCCGGCGTGACGCGGTTTGTGTGTAGTGGGTTGCTATTCAGATGATTCGGTGATTGACGGCTTCAGTCTCTCCGAATGCCTGTTTATCCCCTTGCTCCGCTCTCCGATGAGGGTAGGCGCATATTTCCTCAGTATAAATGTCAGTATCACGCATGCGCATATCGATGTAGCTGCCTCTCCAAAGCGCAATACGGTCGTGTCGATGTTGAGGCCAAGGTATCTTGCTCCCTGCTCGATTATAATCATGATATGCTGGTGGCCGGCGAATATCACCAGCGAATTGCGGCCGATATAGCTCAGGATCGGTATATAGCCCATTTTGCAGCAGAGGCACGTGACTCCGGTTGTGGCGGCTGCTGTCAGCAGTAAGATGGCCGGGATGTCGCCTATGAATAAATTGTAGCAATAACCGACATTGTAGTCCAGTTTTACATACGTGATGCAACATGCCGCGGCCAGCAATGTCCCTGCAATCCAATATTCCCCGTTCACTATCTTTTGTCCCGCAGGGCAGACGGCAAGCAGATGGCCGAGATAAAACATCGGCAGCCAGCTCATGGCTGTGTCGATGCTCAACGGCAGTGGAATCGTTCGGCTCAATATCCACCCGACGGTGCCTATAAGCAGGCACGCAATGCCGACAGTGGCTTCGGAATGCGTAAGTCTGCGGACCAATGCAAAAAACAGGTAACACCAGAATATACTGAGGAAAAACCATAGCGATGCCGGATAGGGGAGGTAATAGCGGTCGAGCGACAGCAGGTTGAAAAGTCCGGCATTGAACGGCTGACGCAACAGCAGGCAGTTGCCGGCCGCATAGATGGCCAGTCCGGCCGCTGCGAAAAATAGAAACGGTATGATGAGACGCCTGAATTTGCCGGCGATAAACTCCTTTAACGACGTGGCGTCCCTGTACAGGTATCCTGCTACAAGATAAAACAGCGGTATTCCGAATACAAGCCACCCGCGGCACAACTCGCCCATGCCTGCATGCGCTGTTATTACTATAAGCAGCCCGACACCGCGCAGAGTGTCTAAACCGTGGTTTCGTCGTGTGTTGATTCCATTCATTCCATTCATAGTATTTCGGGCGGGGTGTCGGGCAGGTGGGTCGAGCGTATGGCCCATCCCTGCGGATAAAGGTTGTTGGCGCGGTTGCCCAGATTTTTGACGAATCCGAGCGGGCGGCCGCGGTAGGTGAGCAGTACTATGCCTTTCGGTGCGTCATCAAGTGTCACGGCCTGCCGTCCGAGATACTGCATGGCAGTGGCGTAATCCACTTCCGCTTTGTTAAATGCCTCCACTGCGGCAATCCCGCTTAATGCGAGCGCCTGCGAGGGTATGTATTCACGCCCTTTCATGACCGCGACTTCCGTTCCGGCATAAATCACATTGAGCTTTTTCCTGACGTCGGCTATCAGCGGAAGCCACGCTTCAGGCAGCGCGGTTACTTTTTCGCCTTCCGCTGCAAGTGAATGCCCGGCGGCATTAATCCACGATTTAATCTCTTGCGGGACTGGGAGTGCTTTGGTTCCCGGTCGGCCTTTTGCCCGACCGGCTTCATTTCGGGTTTCTGCGCCGGTGTCACAGGCGCTGTCAGCCGGCTTCTGCACCACCGCCACAAACAGTCCCTCTCCCTCCGTGCGGCCCGGTATGAACCGCATCGCAGGATAGGGGGAACCGATAGCCCCGGCAATCCCTGCATCCTTTACGCCGACAAGCCGATGCATGTCGACCGGCACGCCGCCAAGTTCCTCCACGATATACGCGAGATTCTCCTCATCTTCCCGACGATTGAACGTGCATGTGGAATAGATGAAGTACCCTCCCGGCCGCAGCGCCTTCCACATATTGTCGATGATGGAGCGCTGAAGCTCCGCACATTGCGTCACAAGTCCCGGCGACCATTGCCCTACGGCGGTATCCTCCTTGCGCATCATTCCCTCGCCGGAACACGGCACATCGGCGGCCACGATGTCGGCGACAGGCCCGAGCCGGGTGAATTTCGCCGTGTCGCCTTGCGTGACAACCACATCGGGATAACCCCATTTGATGACGTTCTCCACAAGCACGTCGGCACGCTTGCGGTCAAACTCGTTGGCTATGACAAGCGACCCGTCGGGCAGCGCGTCGATAGCCGCGGTAGTCTTGCCACCCGGAGCTGCGCATGCGTCGATGTATACTATCGGCTTGTCGTGGAACGCCGTCGCTGACAGCACCCGCACAATGCTTCCTATGACCATCGACGACGGGTCCTGCACATAATACAGCCCCTGGTGAAGCGCCGGGTCAAACGTGAAGCGGGGCCGCTCCCCGTCGATATGGTATCCGCCCGTGCTCCATGCGACAGGACGCAGCGTCAGCGCGCCTGTCTTCCTACGGTTTATTCTTATGGCCACAGTGGGTTCGTCATTCTCGAGCGACTCAACGAGGCCGTCGAGCGCATCGCCCCCCGTAAGGCGGCGCAATTCGTCAATCGAGGCAATAAAGCCTTTGTCAAGCGTCCGCTTCTTCATCGTGTCCTGATGGCTTTGTACGCCATTTCTGTAGTGTGAATACAAATTCCAGGCCGCCGTGCTCGCCGTTGTTCACCGATATGGAGCCGCCGATGGTGTTCAGCGAGCTGCGTACGATCGGCAGTCCGAGCCCCGTCCCGCCGGCTTTGCGCGAACGTCCCTTGTCCACACGGTAAAAACGCTCGAACAGCATCGGTATCGACTCCTCCGGTACGCCCTGGCCGTTGTCGGCGAATACGAACGTATAGAACCGCTGGTTCTCCGTAAGAAGTCTCAGCGACATTTCCGTGCCCTTGGAGTAAGCGACCGCGTTCTTTACCAGGTTCATGACGGCGCCTGTCAGCAGGGTGTTGTTTCCCTTTACGTAGCAGTTCTGCGGTATGTCGGTGCTGAACGTCATGTCGCCGTTGATACCGCTTTCCTCGACATCGTTCCTGATATTGTCGACAAATTCTTTGAAATCTATCTTTTCCAGCGAAATGTTCTGCGCCCCGTCCTCAAGGCGTGTCATGGTCGACAGGTCGTTGAGTATGTTGCACAGGCGCTCGATATGCTCCTGTGTCTTCAGCAGGAAGTGGTTGCGCGATTCGTCGTCCATGTCCGGATTGTCTATGATGGTGTCGATATACCCCTTGATGATTCCGGCGGGCGTCTTCAGTTCATGGTTTATGTTGTTGGTCATCTGCCGTTTGAGGTTTGAACGCTCCTCGGTGGCTTTGAGTGCCACGCGGTGTTCAAGCTCGCGTGATGCCAGGGCGGCCTTGCGCATGTTGTACATATTGACCACCTGCCGCGATATTTCGCCGAGGTCGTCATTGGCGAATTTGTCAATCGCCACGAAATCATGGTCGCTTGAGGCGTTCGACACGAATTCGCGCAGCAGGCGTATGTTCTTGGTCAGGTGGCGGGTGGCTATGTAGGTCACTAAAGTGATGCCGGCGCAGCCGAGCAGCACGAAGAAACGCAGCCACGGGTTCCCCTTGATTTCAGCCGCAATCCTGGCGTTGAGGGGCATGAATGTCTGTACAAGCAGGCTCCCGTCCGACGATTTGTTGACGCTGTAGTAGAATGCCTTGTCGGGCTGTATGTAGGTCGAGTCGTCGTTGTTGTTGGCGGAGATGAACGCTCCGTCTATCTTGCCGCGCGTGCTGAGCTGCTCCGGAAGCGGGGTAGGGAAGCCGATGCGCACCTTTTCCTGTCCGGTCTTCGTGTCGTAGAGGGTCATCGACAGGTTGTCGAGTTCCGATGCCTTGTAGTAGTTGTCGATGAAGTGCAGAAAGGCCGTAGGGTCTATGCCCTCCTCCATGAGGCTGAGCAGACGCTGGTTCATGAACTCGATGCGTGAGCGTATCATCTCGGCGCGGTAGTCTTTTTCGCGCTTGTATTGCGATACCTCCACCGCGATGATGATTACCCACAGCAGTCCCACTATGGGCAGGAACAGCTTAAGCTGGTAGTTAGTCCTCCTCTTCTTTAAATCCATAGCCGAATCCGGGTTTTGTACGTATATGGTTGCCGTATTTACCCAGTTTCTTGCGCAGGCGCGCCATGTTGGTGTCGACCGTGCGTGTCGTCACCTCCTGGCCGTCCCACACCTGGCGTATGATTTCCTCGCGTGAGTATATGCGGTTGCGGTGGGTTAGGAAATACAGTATGAGGCCGAACTCCGTGGGCGTTAGCTCGAGTGCCTCGCCGTCGATATAGCATTGCTTCTCGTTGCGGTCTATGCGCAGCCCGTGGAATGTGATGTCGGGCTCGTAGATGCTTTTCGACACATTGTAGTTGAGCTGCTGCGACACGTTGCTCCGTCGCAGCACCGCCCTTACGCGGGCTATCACCTCGCTTATCTTGAACGGTTTGGTGATATAGTCGTCGGCTCCTATGTTGAGCCCCATCACCGTGTCGTCCTCGCCGTTGAGCGCCGAGCAGAATATGATGGGTATGTTTTCGGTCGACGAGCTGTTCTGCAGCCGCTTGGCGAAATCAAACCCGCTGAGTCTGTCCATCATGATGTCGACAATCATCAGGGAGAATGCCGGAAGGTCGAGCCCCAGGGCCTCCTCGGCGCTGTTGGCTGTCGTCACTTCATATCCTTCTTTTTCAAGATTGAATTTAAGTACCTCGCAGAATGACTCTTCGTCATCTATTACTAATATCTTTACGCGCATAATGGTGTTTTTTCTGTTGGTGCTTACGAAGATAGCAAATTTCCTACAATCAGTAGTGTTAATATGTGTTAAATATAGGCATTTCCCCGAACTATTCCTCCCGCGGGCTGTTCTAATGTCATAATTACTATATTTGCACTGTGTTTTTCATGGTATTAGATTTAAGGTTAAAGATTTATCGGATGTCGGGATGACAGCCGATTTTTCTTTTATATACCAGGTCTAAGTCCGACATGTCGGAAAAGTCTGACAGGTCCGACTTGTCCCGTCGCCGCAGGCGGTTCCGTCAGTTGCGTGCCGCTTCACTTTGCTCCGGCACCGGAAATCCCGCGGTAGTCGCAATCCTCCAGCCGTCGCCCTCGGTTATCACGAGCATGGCCTCCACCCCCCCAATCTCCTCAATCATAGTCAGCCCGGCACGTGCGTCCATCGCCATAAGTGCGGTGGCAAGCGCGTCGGCCGTCATCGTAGCTGGGGCTATCACCGTCGCCGACACCACATCGTTGGCATACGGCATTCCCGTAGCGGGCGATATGGTGTGCCCCACGCGCCCGTGGCTTGTGTCGCGGTAGTTGCGGTAGTTGCCTGAGGTGGCTATGCAGCAGTCGGTCAGTTCTATCACCGAGAGCCGTTCATGCTCCGTGTTGTCGGTCACGGGCGCATCAATCTGTATGTGCCATTTTTCGCCGCGTGGATTGACTCCTTTGAGCGCCACTTCGCCCCCTATCTCGATCATATAGTTCTCTATACCCTCGCCGCGAAGCATCTCCGCTATGCAGTCGATGCCGAATCCTTTGGTGATAGCCGAGAAATTAAACTGCGTTCCTTCGGCTTTTTTCACCATCCGGCCCCGTTCAATCCTGCATTCTCCGATACCCACGAGCGCCAGGCAGCTGTCGGTCTGTTCACGCGTCGGTTCGCCGCCGTCACCTTCGTAACCGAATCCCCAGAGATTGACCAGCGGTGCCACGGTGGGATCAAAAGCCCCTCCCGACACGCTGTTGATGCGTTGTGACTCGGCGAACACTCTGTCGATATATCCGTCGGTCGTCATATCCTCGTTGCGGTTGATGAGCGAGATTCTCGAATCGGGCAGAAACGGCGACAGGGACGCTTCCACACGGTTGGTGACCGCTATGACGGAGTCCTTCAGGTCGCGTTCCGAGCCGTAGGTGATACGCATTGTCGTGTGCCACACGCTCCCTTCAATCGTAGTGTATGCCTCGCTTTTTCTGCCGGTGCCGCACGCCGCCGCGACAAGCATCAACACCGCCGCCGGCAATATCTTCAACATGTTCTTAAACATAAAATGATTTTTTTCAAAATTAAACATTTTTTTTAAAACAAAATTTATATACCTTTGTTTTAACACAATATATACACTCTAAACCTATCTATCATGAATCGCTCATTTTTATTCCTGGCTCCGGGCTTCGAAGAGATAGAAGCCCTGACGGTAGTCGATGTAATGCGTCGTGCAGGCATGGACATCAAGACAGTCTCCATTATACCCGAACACAAGGTCACGGGAGCCAATGGCATCACTGTCGAAGCTGATTTGTTGTTTTCCAAAACACGGTTTGACAATATCGAATGGCTCATAACTCCCGGCGGCATGCCCGGCTCGAGCAACCTCGCGCAATACGCTCCTCTCTGCACCCTGCTCAAGGAGCACGCTGCCAAAGGAGGCAAAATCGCGGCTATCTGCGCGGCTCCCGCTGTCGTACTCGGCTCGCTCGGCCTCCTCGACGGACGCGAATGCACCGGATACCCCGGCACACAGGCCTCCGTATCTAAGGCAATATGGCGTGATGCCCCCGTCATAGCCCTCGACAATCTGATAACCGGCAACGGACCTGCCTCGGCACTGCGTTTCGCCCTTGCCATCGTAGCCAACTCGATGGGCGAGAGCATAGCACAGCAGATAGGCTCCGGCATGCTCTTCTACCCCAAGTCAATGAACTTCTACTTCTAAAAGACTTTCCCAAAAAACCGCGCCCAAAGTCCGACCCGTCCGACATGTCTGACCTGTCCGACTCGTCCGACACCACCGGCGGTGCTAAAAGAAAGCGCCCTGTCGATTTTCGACAGGGCGCTTTTTTATCGGGAATTACCGGATACTACTTTACCAGCACTTTGCTAACCTTGCTTCCGCGGCGCACGATGCAGATGCTGCCCGGCTGCGGATTGGCCACGCGGCGTCCCATCACGTCGAAATATTCCGCCTCGGCGTCGGCGGCATCCTCGATTACGATGTCGGCATCGGTGAATTTGCCCGAACGGTAGTAGATGTTTCCGTCGGCGAGGGGGAAGTCCTTGGTCTGCGTCGCGTCAAGGCCGCCGTTGATTATTATGCAGGCTGTCGCGGCAAGTTTATGTTCCGGCTCGAATGAGAGCATGTAGCCGTTCTTGCCCTCGATTGTCGCGGGCTGCATCGCGGTGCCGGGCCATGTGCCGAGTGCCTGATAGTTTTCGATGCCGTCCTCGGTTGGACCGTACACGTAGGCATACACTTCGTCCCACGGCTCATTGCTGTCGTCGATGAAATATACCGTGATGATCTCCTCGGGCTGCGGCTCGCGGGCATAGGAGGGGAGGGGTTCGGCGGGGGTGGTGTCGCGTGCCGGTTCGGGATAATTGCCGCCGATGGCGCCGAAATCGTTTTGCTGCGCGAGCCAGTTTATCTTGGCGCTGAGGTGACGGAGCACGGTCTTCTTGCACGATTCCATGTCGCTGTTGTCGGTTACGGCCTGTCCGCCGTCGGGCGTGGGCTGACCTTTCCAGCGGCGTGCGTCGGCTTTGGCGGCCTCGGCTATGTGGCTGCAATAGGTGTTGATGTCGTCGGTAAGGCCGGCGTATCCGCCCTGTGTGCCCATGAACCATTGCCAGGTCTCTTTTACCTTGGCGTTGAATGTGCTGTTCATGCGCAGCGACGGTATCCATGTGTTGCCGAACGGGTCGCAGTCATAGAAATAGGCGTCGGTCAGTCCGTTGAATGCGTTGCCGCAGTCCCAAAGCGGTGAGAAATGCCATTTCTGGCCCTCGCCGCGGTCGCGGAACATATACGTCGACCCGTGGTACGACTCCGTGTGCGATATGATTTCCTCCACCACATAGTAGCGGGCGGCATCGTCCAGATCCATGTACTTCCACATATTGTCGGAGTCCTCGCCGATGAGGTCGTTGATGGCGGTGAACTGGTCGGCGATGAAGCGGCGCTGCAGTGCGGAGTAGACCTCGGGGGTGTCGAACGTGATGCGGAGCAAGTCTTTGTACTGGTCAGACTGACCCTTTTCTTCCATTTTTATTTGGGCGTCCTCAGGTTCGTCGTAGTTGTCGAGTTCGACGATATATCCGCCCGACACGAGCGCACGGTCGTCGACATTGTCGTCAAGCTCCTCTACGGGCACTCGCCCGTCGCCCACGCGTATCGACTCCGTTAGAAAATAGAGGCCGCGGTAGTCGCCGTTGATGATTACCTCTATGGGTTGCTGGCGGGGAGTCCAGGGCAGGCCGATACGTTCGCCGAGCGCGAAGCCGGTGAAGTTGCGCAGATAGCCCTTGTTGTCGTCGGCATGCGCCAGTATGGCCCAGTGCTTTGATTTTTCTCCGTTTATGTTCATGTTGAGGAGGTTCTGCTTCTTGTCGAGCTTGAGCTTGAACGGCTTCTTGGCGAAGGCTTTGCGGGTGTAGTTGCCGCGTGCCTTGATCTGCAGGGGCAGCGGTTTTGCTTCCGAACCTGTCGACTCGGCGCCGAGGTCGATAAGCCACTGGCAGCCGTTGATGTCGAGCCAGTATTCGCCGTTGAAATATTCCTTGTGCGCCAAGTCTTTGCTGATTATCTCGTTGTCGAGTATCTTGTTGCCGTCGCCGTCAAGGATAAACGATTTGGTGGCGTTGTCGTACTGATATACATTGATGTGGAGCACGGGGAGAGTGCCCGATACGCCGGTAGCCGGAGCCGGATCCGGTTCGGGGTCGGGTGCGGGCTGGCCGTCGACGATAAATGTTATCTGCGTCGGGAGGAGCTGTTCGCCGTTGAGCTGCAGGTTGAACGATATGTCCACGTCATTCAGACCGATGGCGTTGAAGTTGTATCCGTCGGCAATGCCTGTCTTGATTGCCGAAGCCGATATGTCGGCCGAGCTTTCGCTGTTTGCGCCGAAATTGTAGGTCCAGTCGGCGTTCGAGATCTTGAAATGCCCGTCAAGCACGTCAAGATGCAGGGTATAGGTGTCGCCCTCGCGGCTGAACCTGTAGTCATCGTTGACGCTCCAGTCGCCGGTCTGGTCGCCGCGTACATACATTGTCGGATAGCCGTCACCATCAGTCGCATTCTGTGCATTGACTGTCGGTGCGGCCATAAGTATCCCGAGTATCATGGAGATACAATAAAATAATCTGGTCATGGTTGACTTTGGTTAAAATAGTTACGATGTTGCAAAAAAGGAATGATTCAAGATTAATTTAATGCGGAAATAATTGAGATGACACATCTCTCGATTTCCGAAAAACAATATGCAAAGATACGAAAAAAAGAGCCCGAATGCAAGCATTTCACCCGCATAAATGCATAATTATATAAATTATACCCGGATTATACTCGGATTATACTTCTGATACTTCAAAAAAACGCCTGAATTCCTGTTCGAAATTGGGCGTGAATACGCCGCAGCCGAGCGAAGCCCGTATCTCGTCGAGTGCCCAAAAACGTCCGCCGTCAAGCTCCTCGCTCGGACGCACCTCCCCGTCGTAGACCGTGCGGTACACGTTGACATATTCGCTTTCGCGTTCGCTGTCAAACACGTATGATACCATATGCTCCGGCACGAATTCCGTGATGCCTAATTCCTCGCGCACCTCGCGCCGCAATGCGTCGGTCGTCGACTCGCCGTAGTCCACATGGCCGCCGACGGCCGTGTCCCATTTGCCCGGCTGAATATCCTTCCAGTCTGGGCGCCGCTGCAGATAAAGCTCGCCCTTGCTGTTGAATACATGCAGGTGTACCACAGGGTGCAGCAGGTGCGATCCGTTGTGGCACTCGCCGCGCGTAGCCTTCCCGACAGTCTGTCCCTCCCTGTCCACTACAGGAAATATCTCCCTCTCGTTATCTTTCATGACAAATCAAATTGTGGGCTGCGTGCCCGGTTAAACCATTGTTCCAACTTGTAGGGGGTGTAAAACCTCCAATTGTAGGGACGCACGGTCTGTGCGTCCGGAGGACGCTGATTATTCGTAACCCCGTATGCCGGAGTGAAACGGAGGCATGCGGGGAATAATGAAAATATATCCGTGGCGTCCGAAGGACGCCGATTTACTTAGCTACCAGCCTTTTATTATAAATGAAGTGATGTAAATCGGCGTCCTTCGGACGCCACTTCCGGTATGGTTGTTTGCCACGCACGCTTTCGCAAGCTTCGGCGTACGTGGTTACGCATAATCGACGTCCTCCGGACGTCACCGCTTTAAGTGAACAGCGATTAATCGCGTCCCTACAAGTTGATTGAGTATTGTAATTATGAAACATCTGCATTGAAAAATGCATATTTTTTAGCAACCGTAACTAATTACTAATTACTCATTGCCAAAGACGGTTGCCACAACCTTGCGCGCGCCTCCGCAATCGCGGAACTCGCACAGGTAGATTCCCTGCCACGTGCCAAGGTTGAGCCGGCCTCCGCTTATCGGTATAGTGACCGACGGCCCTATGATTGATGCCTTGGCATGCGCCGGCATGTCGTCGAGTCCCTCCATCGTGTGCTCGTAATACGGTTCACCCTCTCTGACAAGACGGTCGAATATCGATTTCATGTCCGTACGCACGTCGGGATCGGCATTCTCGTTGATAGTCAGTGCCGCCGATGTGTGCTTTATGAACAGGTGGAGCAGTCCCGTCCGGGGCAGCTGTGGAAGTTGCGATAACACTTCCGCGGTGATGAGGTGGAACCCGTTGCCGCGCGGCCTCAATGTGAATTCGGTTTGTTGCAACATGATTATGTAAGTAACTGTTTAAAATTATTTTTATATTAACCATTCTCATTATTTTAATATTCTGCCGGAGTCTTTTTCGCCGCTTTTCATCTCGTTATCAGTCATGTAGCTCGCTACACTCCTTCTTCCTCAATGAAAATCGCCTGAAAAATCATTCCGTCATAATATCAAAATAATTTTGAACAGTTACTTAAGTCGAATTAATACGCAAATATACGCATCATTGCGGCCATATCACAAGGTTTAACAATTTTTTGACTCCACAACATCCGTTTATTGCGTACTTTTGTAAGAGGATATCCGGATTTAATGCATATTCCGATCGCAGGACAACTGTATTTATGACTTATTATGGTTAATTTTATCGCAATAGACTTCGAGACGGCCACAGCCGCCCGTGATTCAATATGTGAGGTAGGCATCTGCGTGGTGCGCGACGGCGAAGTCGTCGAGACGCGTTCGTGGCTTGTGCGGCCTCCCCACAACCGCTACCACTTCTGGAATATAAAGATTCACGGCATACGCCCCGAGGACACCGAGGACGCTCCCGATTTCGCCGAGGTGTGGGACGAAATCGAACGTACCTACCTCGACGACTACGACACCTTCGTGGCCCACAACTACACTTTCGACCGCAGCTGCCTCCATGCCGCAGCCGACCTCTACCGTATACATCTCCCCCGGCTGCGCTGGCACTGCACCCTCGCCACTGCGCGCCGCATCTACGGCATGCGCTGCAACAAACTCGGCTACCTCTGCTCCGCGCTCGGTATCCCCGAAGGCACCCACCACCGTGCCGGTGACGATGCCGAAATGTGCGCCCGCCTCTTCCTCCACGAGCTTTCGGCAATTAGCAATTAGCAATGAGTAATGAGCAATTACTAATTCCTAATTCCTAATTACTAATTGCTAATTGGGCCGAGTGATGACGCGTAAGCGGAATAAACGGAGTAAGCGGAATAATCGTAATAAATAGCCTTCCCACAATTAATAATTGTAAATTATGCATTATGAATTATGAATTTGATTAACTTTGCAGATTGAATTATCCGATACATATTTTGAAATGGCAGCTCTTGACATTCTCATATTACTGATTTTTATCGTCTCGATTGTCTACGGATTGCGACGGGGAGTCATCACGCAGCTCGGCTCGGTAGGCGGTGTCATTGTCGGCATCATAGCGTGCCGCCTGTTCTCAGGCTCTGTCACGCGCCTTTTCGCCGGAAGCAATCCTGATGCCAACGACCTATACGTCAGTGGCGTATTCGCAAGCGTACTCCTCTTTATCGTAGGCTTTATAGCCGCGCGTCTGGTAGCGGGACTTATAAAAACGGTAACGCATTCCCTTCATCTTACGGTCATCGACCGCATTGCGGGAGCCCTTTTCTCGCTCTTCGAGTGGTTCCTGATATTCAGTCTGCTGCTCAACATCTGGCAGGCCTTCCGGCCTGACATCGACATCACTTCCAACAGCCGTCTCGCCGAAGGCCGCGCGGCCCGGGCCGTAGTCGACTTCGCCCCCAAAGTGCTTGGCAGCGAGACATTCAAGGATTTTGTGACTGCAGTGGCCAACGTAGGCAAGGACGACGGCCACAATCATAACGATAAATAGCATGAAAGAACAGAATAAAGATATAATCTCCGACGCCACCACCGGCGAGTATAAATACGGCTTTGTCAGCGACATAGACACCGATATTATCCCCGTCGGGCTCAATGAGGACGTCATACGCCTCATTTCGGCGAAAAAGCAGGAGCCGCAATGGCTTCTCGACTTCCGCCTCGAGGCCTACCGTTACTGGCTGACACTCAAGATGCCGCGGTGGGCGCATCTCGACATTCCCGACATCGACTATCAGGCCATAAGCTATTACGCCGCCCCCCGCAAGAAGGAGGGGCCGAAGAGCCTCGACGATGTCGACCCCGAACTGATTGACACCTTCAACCGTCTCGGCATACCTCTCGAGGAGCAGAAACAGCTATCGGGAATGGCCGTCGACGCTGTGATGGACTCATCGTCGGTCAAGACCACCCACAAGGAGAAACTTGCCTCGCTCGGCATAATATTCTGCTCGTTCTCCGAGGCTGTCAGGGATTATCCCGACCTCGTGCGCAAATATCTCGGCACCGTGGTGTCGTACCGCGACAATTTCTTCGCGGCGCTCAACTCGGCCGTGTTCTCCGACGGTTCGTTCGTGTATATCCCTAAAGGCGTGCGCTGCCCGATGGAACTGTCGACCTATTTCCGCATCAACGCCTCGGGTACGGGGCAGTTCGAGCGCACGCTCATCGTGGCCGACGACGATGCCTACGTGAGCTATCTCGAGGGGTGCACCGCCCCGCAGCGCGATGAAAACCAGCTCCATGCCGCCATCGTGGAAATCATCGTCGAGGAGCGCGCCGAAGTGAAATACTCGACCGTGCAGAACTGGTACGCCGGCGACAAGGAAGGCCGCGGAGGTATCTACAACTTCGTCACCAAGCGCGGTCTGTGCCGCGGCGACTTCTCCAAGCTGTCGTGGACCCAGGTCGAGACCGGTTCGGCCATCACATGGAAATATCCCTCCTGCGTGCTCAAGGGCGACAACTCCGTGGGCGAATTTTACTCCGTGGCCGTGACCCGCAACCGCCAGCAGGCCGACACCGGCACAAAGATGATACACATAGGGCGCAACAGCCGCTCCACAATCGTGTCGAAAGGCATCTCGGCCGGAGAGAGCCAGAATTCCTACCGCGGACTGGTGAAAGTGGTTCCAGCCGCCGACGGCTGCCGCAACTACACCCAGTGCGACTCGCTGCTGCTCTCCTCGCGCTGCGGCGCGCACACCTTCCCCTATATCGATGTCAAAAATCCGACTGCCGTAGTAGAGCACGAGGCCACAACCTCAAAGATTTCGGAAGACCAGCTTTTCTACTGCAACCAGCGCGGCATACCCTCCGAAGAAGCCGTAGGCCTGATAGTCAACGGCTACGCCAAAGAGGTAATGAACAAACTCCCCATGGAGTTTGCGGTAGAAGCCCAGAAACTCCTCCAGATCACCCTCGAAGGCTCCGTCGGATAAAATTCATAATTCACAATTCATAATTCACAATTATCGCCCGTCGAGCCCGGTACCCGGAATATGAATTATGAATTGACAAAGTGAATTATGAATTATGAATTATGAATTATGAATTGAAAAAGTGAATTATGAATTGTACTAATCTTCTTGATGTCAGAAACCTGCACGCCTCAATCGGCGAGAAAGAGATACTTAAAGGCATAAACCTGACCGTGCGCCGCGGCGAGGTGCATGCCATAATGGGACCCAACGGTTCGGGCAAGTCGACACTGTCGTCAGTGCTCGCCGGCAATCCCGCGTTTACAGTCACCGAAGGTTCGGCCACACTCCATGGCATCGACCTGCTTGCGCTGTCACCCGAGGACCGCTCGCACGAAGGACTGTTCCTTTCGTTCCAGTACCCGGTGGAAATCCCCGGCGTATCGATGGTCAACTTCATGCGTGCCGCCGTCAATGCCAAGCGCAAATATTTCAACGAGCCACCCATGTCGGCCACCGAATTTCTCAAGATGATGCGTCAGAAACGCGCCGTTGTGGAGCTTGACAACAAGCTCGCATCGCGTTCGGTCAACGAGGGTTTCTCCGGAGGCGAGAAAAAACGCAACGAAATATTCCAGATGGCCGTGCTCGAGCCGCAGCTATCTATCCTCGACGAGACTGATTCCGGCCTCGACATCGATGCTCTCCGCGTTGTCTCGCAGGGCGTCAACACTCTCAAGACCGCCGACAACGCCACAATCGTCATCACGCACTACCAGCGTCTGCTCGACTATATCAAGCCCGATTACGTCCACGTGCTCTACAAAGGCCGCATCGTAATGACCGGAGGCCCCGAACTTGCCCTCGAGCTTGAAGAACGCGGCTACGACTGGATTAAGGAGAATTCATAATTCATAATGCACAATTCATAATTACCGTGCACTACGAGTACTCTGAGAGCTCTGAGTCCTCCGAGAACTCCGATTGCTCAGAAATCAACTGATTGTTATGAACGCACTGACTCAATATATAGATTTATATACCGACAACCGCGACGTTATCGATGCCGGCTCTGCGCCGCTGCTCAACGCACAGCGTCCCGCCGCATTGGCTGCCCTGCGCGGCAAGTCGCTCCCGGAAAAAGGCGATGAAGGCTACGAGATTACCTCGGTCGACGCCCTTCTCGCTCCCGACTACGGACTCAACATAGCGCGCATCGACATACCTGTCGACGTGGCCGAGACTTTCCGTTGCGATGTCCCCAACATGTCGTCGCTGATGGGCGTGGTCGCCAATGATAAATTCGTGCCTACCAAGTCGCTGCTGCGCAACCTTCCCGAGGGCGTCACCGTGATGTCGCTCGCCGAAGCCGCCGTGCGCTTTCCCGACAGTGTGGCGCGATGCTACGGCAAAATCGCCCCGCTCGACAACACGCAGGTGGCTCTCAACACTCTGCTCGTGCAGGACGGCGTATACATCCGCCTCGAAAAGGGTGTGAAACTCGACCGCCCCCTGCAGATTGTCAACGTATTCCAGAGCGACGTACCGATGATGGCAGTGCGCCGACTCCTTGTCGACGTCGGTGAGGACGCCGACCTGCGCCTGCTGCTTTGCGACCACTCGCGCAACGATGCCGTGGACTATCTCGGTCTGCAGGTCATAGAGGCCAATGTAGGATGCGGGGCTCGTTTTGAAGTCTATGATATCGAGGAATCGGACGCGTCGACTCGCCGTCTTTCGCTTGCGTTCGTCCGTCAGGAGGAGCGTTCGTCGTTCCTGGGCAACACTACCACGCTGCTCAACGGCATCACCCGCAACGAATACACCGTCGATATTCTCGGCGAACGCTGTTCGACAGGACTTTACGGCATGGCTATAGGTTCCGCCGCCCAGCATATCGACAATTCGACCGTCATCAACCACCGTGTCGGCCGCTCCACCTCCAATCAGCTTTTCCGCTACGTGCTCGACGACGAAGCCCGCGGTGCCTTCGAGGGGCTTATTGAGGTATTTCCCGACGCACGTTTCACCGAGGCATTCCAGACCAACAACAATATCCTTGCCTCGCAGGGCGCGCAGATGCATGCCAAGCCGCAGCTTATCATCAACAACGACGACGTGAAGTGCAGCCACGGCGCCACTACCGGACAACTAAATCAGGAGGCGCTGTTCTACATGCAAAGCCGCGGTATACCGCGCGATGAGGCGCGCACCATGCTCATGCAGGCCTTCATGGTCGATGTCATCGACACCGTTTCGGTCGAAGCCCTTCGCGACCGCCTGCGTCATTTGGTCGAAAAACGTTTTGCCGGCACTTTGGGCGCATGCGAAGGTTGCCGCAAATTATCATAAATGAGTAGCAAAACAAAAAATATCCATCAAATCGCCATTTTTGGTATATAATTATGTTGTAATTGTAGTAAAAAATGATGAAAATGTAGTCAACGTGTTTGGTCGTGAAATGCTAATTTTGCGTCAACGGCAGCAGTAGATATTTGACCCTCAGTTGCCGCCGACCTTGCAAATCTAACTCCAAACCAAACATAATTCACAACATTTTTCAACCGGGACGGCGACGTCGACTTCCTCACGTGGGACTGCGACACGCATGGCTGGGGTACTTACAAAAAATACACCGTGTACGGTGACCCCAACAATCAGGTGTTCATCAATAATGGCGACGGTACCCGCTTCTCACAGATCAACGGTTATCCCAACAATATCGGCAACAACAAGCACGGCGACTGGGGCTGCTCGCTTCCCGGCAAATACCACCGTCTCTCTATCGCCGATGTCAATGGCGACGGCTATCCCGACATACTGATGGTGACCGACAACGGAACTACAAACGAAAACGGCCAGTTCGCATGGTATGACGCCAACGGCACAAACCTCTACATCAACAACGGTGACAATACATTTACCCGCAGACACATTGCCTCCAACCGCAATTTCTACGCCACTTCACTTTTCGGCGACTTCAACTGCGACGGTTACCCCGACATACTGCTCAACGGATATCACGACGCTATAACCGGTGCCGACGGCGTCAGTATAGACGGTGGCTACGAACTTGTAATCATGACCAACGACGGTAAAGGCAACTTCTCAGTGGCTTTCCACAGCAACGACTACTCAAAGAATGAAGATAACGGCAATGAGACCGCAATCCACGTGCTCGACTACGACCAGGACGGCAAAATGGATATCCTGCTCAGCGGAACCACCAACAATAACAGTTTCAACAACACCAACGGTCGCGACGGCAAGGTGGCTTTCATACTCCGCAACGAGTCGGACGGCACCGATGTGAAATTTTCCGAAGTGCTCACCGACCTGCACCCCTCGTCAGTGGCTATGGCACGTACTTCCATTCTTGCCGACTTCAACGGCGACGGGTTTGTCGACTATCTTGCCGACGGCTGGGGCCCCAACAGCGACTGGTCAAACGGCACATACATGTCAAGCAGTACCGGCAAGTATAACGAAAACTATGTTTTCAGCAACGGCCTGCTCAAGAATAAGGATTACTACGGCGAAACAGTCGACGAGGAGCAGTCATGGATAACATTCGGCGACATTGACGGCGACGGAATGCTCGACCTCATTTCACCCGCCGGCGACGGTGCTCCCCGCGTATACCTCAACCGTACCCTCGAAGGCAAGAATCAGATTGCCCAGGTCCCTGCCGCTCCCGACAATATACAGGTCTCTTACGACAAGGATACAAAACGCGTCAACGTTACATGGGACAAGATGTACACCCAATCGGGCAGCAAAGCCATCTACAACACCTATCTCCGTCGCGTGGGAGGCACGTCGCGCAATGCTTCAGGCACTATAATGCGAGTCCCCGCCGACATCAATACCGGCAAACTGAACGCGTACACCGAGTGGAGCTCGTTCCTTCCCTCCGAGACATGCTTCTTCGACAACCTTGAAGATGGCAATTACGAATTGGGCGTGCAGTCGGTCGGCTACAACTACGGCGCTTCGGAATTCACTCCGTATCAGTTCACCGTCAACAACGGAACAGTAACAGGATTGGACGAAATCGCGACAGATGACACCAACGCTACGGTCAATGTCTACAACATGCAGGGCATGATGCTCAAGCAGGGTGTTGACCGCGAGGATGCCCTCACCGACCTCCCCGCCGGCATCTACATAGTAGGCAACAAAAAAATGCTGAAACGATAAAATTAATACAGATTTTTTAATGTAGATAAATCTGCCGCACCCGCCATTAGATATTCCGTCCGAAAAAGAACCGACAACCCGGTAACTTTTTCGGACGGTAATATTAGGGGCGGGGGCGTCTCGCCCCCGATTCATATCAAAGTATAATATCACGGGGGCGAGACGCCCCCGCCCCTAATGCTACCTCCAGTCAGGATTGACATATAGGGTAAATTTATCGGGATTAAGGTTGCGGGGATTGTTTTCAATATAATCAATATAATTCTGTAAATCTGACCTGCTGCGGACTATACGGTCAAAGTACTCACTCATCCAGACGGTCCCAAATTGCTGACGTTTAACGTTAATCTGGTGTGCGGTAAAACTTTTGATTGAATGCAGGACTTTCTCTGTTATTGTTTCCGGATAGAAGTGCAGTAACAGGTGTACGTGATTGGGCATAATTACAAATGCCGCTACATCATATAGCTGTGATGAATAATAATTTATAGATGAGACGACTATCTGTCTGAATTCAACGTATTGCAACAGACAGCTGCCATATCCGTTGTCAAGTAATGATTCTTCCATCTGTCCCGTAATATTCCTATATTCCAGTTTGGTGGCATCGCTCCAAGGCAACGGGTGCTCATTTTTGAAATTTGTTATACATGTTTTTAATTCCCTGATTTTTGACTGAGGTAATGAATCCGCAAGCCGAAATGTGATAAATTGTATTTTGCCATTCTGTTGCCAGTGCGGCAGATTGCCGCCGGTGCGGATGTCGACATGCTTTTTACGGTCAAGGAAAGGATTCATTGGCGGCGAAGGATTAGGTGGAAATTAGAGGTTAGGGGCGGGGGCGTCTCGCCCCCGTATCTATCTCAAAGTATGATACCACGGGGGCGAGACGCCCCCGCCCCT
>CEAC01026747.1_pt1 | contig 19246 bp, 11 predicted proteins | sample 557411 | NCBI WGS metagenome assembly CEAC01 (sample SAMEA3182094, study PRJEB8094) | gut metagenome | biome: human; feature: gut; material: Stool; isolation source: human stools | place: Canada | collected 2012-02-21
GCTTCAATAGCTCAGTCGGTTAGAGCATCTGACTGTTAATCAGAGGGTCGTTGGTTCGAGTCCATCTTGAAGCGCAAATAAGACAATTTTCCAGATACAGCTGCCTGCTCCGGCAGGCAGCGCCCCATGCTTCAATAGCTCAGTCGGTTAGAGCATCTGACTGTTAATCAGAGGGTCGTTGGTTCGAGTCCATCTTGAAGCGCAAATAAGACAATTTTCCAGATACAGCTGCCTGCTCCGGCAGGCAGCGCCCCATGCTTCAATAGCTCAGTCGGTTAGAGCATCTGACTGTTAATCAGAGGGTCGTTGGTTCGAGTCCATCTTGAAGCGCAAAAAGACGCTGTGTCAAAATGCTTGACACAGCGCTTTTTATATCCGGATGGGAGGGTGCTGTCATTAACCTGATCCATTAACTTCGTCTCCTTTTCTCACGTTGTCGCCATGAAAACGATTATCACAACAATGCGATACGAAACGCCTTGCGGCCTCCTATTGCTCGGTTCAGCAGGCGACAGACTCTGCATCTGCGACTGGCTGGTCGAGCGGCATCATGCGCAAACGTTCCGGCGCCTGCGGCAACAGCTCGGCGCCGAATTCACGGAGGGCACTTCCTCCGTCATCGAGCAGGCCGCCATTGAACTCGACGAATACTTTGCAGGCAGGCGAACCCTGTTCGATGTGCCGCTATTGTTCGCAGGCACCGATTTCCAGCAAAAGGTATGGAACGAACTGCTCAACATCCCTTACGGCACTACCGTCTCTTATGGCGAAATGGCGCGAAGAATCGGGATGCCCAAGGCTGTACGCGCTGTCGCCAACGCCAACGGAGCCAATTATATCTCGATCTTCGCGCCATGCCACCGTGTCATCGGCAGCGACCACTCCCTCGGGGGCTACGGCGGCGGTCTGGACACCAAGCGCGCACTTCTAACCCTCGAAGGCGCTCTGTGATGCCCATATTTTACCGGGCAAGCGTGGAATGAAATGAGAAACTGCGGTAGGAGGCGGGGGCGAGATTGAGCTTACCTATGGCCCTGAGCATCTTGCGCAGAGATGTCACAAACTCCTGCGTCTCCTGAAGCACGTTGAGATAGACATAGGCTACCGTGAGATGCTCTGTATCCCCTTTCTGGAGCACATCGTAGACATCGCGCGTGAGCATCGACAGCCGGTCTTTGATTTCACTGCACCTGTTGCGGAGTGCGTCGATGATTTCGGGATCTTTTGCATCGAGTGTTGCCTCAGCCTCGTCAAGCACCCCGATAATCGAGGCGCTGACCTGCGACAATGCCTCACCGAGTTCTCGCGGCAACGGTCGGAAGTTATTGTCGACATGCTCCTTGCACACCTCATTGATATGGCGCAGATTGTAGGTCATCGACATGGCCAGGTTGTTGCTCAGATGAAACCAGGTGCGTTTCTCCATTGCCGTCTCGGGATTGACCTGCCGGAGGCAGAGAGTGAGTTTGCGGCGCTGAGTTTTAAGCACATCTTTTTCACTGACAAGGGCTTTTTCGGAACGCGACAGCAGTTTCGTGTTATCATCCATGAAACCGCGGGTGACATCGTCGAAACAACGGGCGGCAAACTGCAGGAACATCTTCTGTTTCTCGTTGATGTAGCGGTTGAGCAGGCCCCACACTTCAGCGGAATTATCGGTCGAGAGTATCGTCTGGAACAGCGCGTCGCCGTTGTCATCGGCCTGTTTCCTGCGGAAGCGCATGTTGCTGCGGATAAGAACTGCAATGGCGATGACGCCTCCCGCAATCATCACGGGTATACCACCCAGGTGCATCAGGCACACCACAATGCCCGCTCCGATAAAGGCCACTCCGGCCGTCAGGAACCATCCGCCGATCACCGACACCACACCCGTGACGCGGAACACGGCGCTTTCGCGCCCCCAGGCCTTGTCGGCCAGCGAGGTGCCCATAGCCACCATAAAGGTCACGAATGTTGTGGAAAGAGGGAGTTTGAGCGAGGTGCCGAATGCAATCAGTATGGCCGCCAGCATCAGATTCACCGATCCGCGGACAAGGTCGAATGCCGCCCCGTCCTCCTCCTGAGTCACGGAACTGTTCATCCGGCGGTCAATCCATTCCTTGACTTTGGCAGGAGTGTGGTCGCTGATCCAGGCGTGGGCGTTGAGCGCGCCACGCACAATGGCCCTGCCAAGACGCGAGCTGCCGAAAATCTCGTCGCCCTGCGATTTGGCGCTCAGCCCTACGGTGGTCTGTGTCACCTGCCGGGCCTTTTTCGACGTGCTCAGAGCCGCCACCATAATGCCTCCGGCACCAATGAGGAAATAAAACGGTGTCTGGGCGGGGCCTTTGAGGCTGCTCATCATAAATCCGTGGAGGTCGCCACCTCCGTTGGCGATGTAGTCATTATATGACGCCAGAGATGTGAGGGGCACGCCCACAAAGTTTACAAGGTCATTGCCGGCGAACGCCATCGACAGCGAGAATGTGCCCAGGAGCACCACCACCTTGAACACATTCACTTTCAGCAGATGCAAAATCTGCATCAGCATCGTGAAAACCACGAGGCAGCCTCCCAATATCAACAGATTGTTGCTTCCGATCCATGCTTTCAGATCGGGAGTCATTATCGTAAGATCTTTAATCCCCTTGAGCAGCATGAAATAGACTATGGCCGTGCAGGCCACACCGCCGAAAATACCGGCCTTCCATTTCAGCCTGCTCTTATATTCAAAGGTGAAAAGGAGACGGGTGAGAAACTGCACCACCGCACCGAAGACAAACGCTATGCCTACCGACAGGAAAATGCCGATGATCACCGACAACGCTTTCTCGGTGTTGAGCAAATCGCCCATCCCGAGGGTACTTTCGGGAGCCGCCATTCTGAACAATGCCACCACAAACGTGGCACCCAACAGCTCAAACACAAGCGACACGGTGGTGGAGGTGGGCATCCCCAGCGAGTTGAACACATCGAGGAGAATAACGTCGGTCACCATCACCGCCATGAAAATGGCTATCACATCGTAGAATGACAGATTCTCAGGCCGGAAGATTCCGTGCCGCGCTACATCCATCATGCCGTTGCTCATGGCGGCGCCGATAAACACGCCGATGGAAGCCACTATGATTATCCGTTTGAACGATGCGGCTTTCGTCCCTACCGCCGACGACAGAAAGTTCACCGCATCGTTGCTCACACCCACCGAGAGGTCGAACACTGCCAATAGAAACAGGAATATTACAATTCCCAAAAACAATAAATCCATATTTCAGTAACTGTTCAAAGTTATATTATTTTAACAGATCTACATATTGCAATGTTCCGCGGATTTCCTTCCCGTCTTCTGCCATCATTATCCTTAGCTTATCCATTCGTTTCATTTAGTACTGCAAATGTAATTATTTTCAGCGACATATCAAAAACCGATCCGATAGTTTTGAAGAATGTACTTTTTTTCTGTAACTTTGTCATGTGCGACGCACATATATACAACCCCTGCGAATATCCAAACCCTGCAAAATTCAAGTTTATACCATGTTGAAAAAAGCACTTCTGGTCATAGCTTTCACTATGCTCTTTCAATGGGCATCAGCCCTCAAAATCCTCTCCGGCCCCTACATACAGAATGTGACCGAGACATCCTGCGACATTTTATGGCGCACCGACAAACCGTCGACCGCCTGGGTCGAGCTTGCGCCTGACGACGGCACACACTTCTATTACAAAGAACGCCCGCGCACCTATGCCACCGACCTTGGCCGCGCACTCGTGGGTACCATGCACCGTGTCACCCTCAAGGGGCTGAAACCCGGCACCCCCTACCGCTACCGCGTATTCTCGCGGGAGGTGGTGGATCAGCAGCCCTATCATGTGGTCTACGGCGACAAGGCTGCCACTGATGTTTTCCGTGGCGTGCCACCGCGGTTCACCACCCTTTCCCCCGGCAAAGACACTTTGGAATTCCTCGTGCTCAACGACATCCACGGCCAGAATGATCTGCTTGAAGATCTGCTCGGCAACGTGGGCAAAGACGGCACCGATTTCGTACTCTACAACGGCGACATGGTCAACTTTATGGACAGCGAAGACAATCTTTTCGACGGGTTTATCGACACCTCGGTGAAACGTTTCGCGTCCGAAAAGCCCTTTGTGATGGCTCGCGGCAATCACGAGTCGCGCGGCGGCCTCGCCAAGGACTATATGCGGTATTTCCCCACACCGACCGGAAAACCTTATTACTCGTTCCGCCGCGGCCCCTGCTTTTTCATCATGCTCGACGCCGGGGAGGATAAGCCCGACAGCGACATAGAATATTCAGGCACATGCTTTTCCGACGACTACCGTAAGGCGCAGGTGCAGTGGCTCGAGGAGACACTGCAATCCGACGAATGCCGCGAAGCGCCATTCAGAGTCGTGGTGATGCACATTCCCTTGAACAATGCCGAATGGCACGGACAGGTCCATGCGCGGGAATGCTTCCTGCCCCTTCTCAACAATGCGGGAATCGACCTTATGCTATGCGCCCACATGCACTGTTACGCCTACTACCCCAAGGGGAATGAAGGTGTAGGGTTTCCGGTCTTGCAGAATTCAAATGATGAATCTGTAAGAATAAAGGTCGATAAAAACGCTCTCGACATGCAGGTCTTCAACCGCAAAGGGGAAGCATTACACAAATTCCGGTTCGACGTCAAATGAGGGTGTAATTACGTCTTTTACAAAGGATATTCCTCGAACGCATATAGAACGGTGGAAAGATAGCGCTCGCCGGTATCGGGCAACAGCACCACGATTTTCTTTCCCTTGTTTTCAGGGCGTTTTGCCACTTCGATTGCCGCATAGAGCGCCGCGCCTGACGATATGCCCACTAGCAGCCCCTCCTGCTGCGCCACCTCGCGGCCTGTGCGGATGGCATCGTCGTTGTCAACATCAAACACCTCGTCGATGACGGAAGCATCGTAGGTCTTGGGCACGAATCCCGCACCTATTCCCTGAATCTTGTGGGAGCCGCTCTCTCCGCCATTCAGCACAGCGCTCGACTTCGGCTCCACCGCCACGACGCGGACAGCGGGACTCTGCTCTTTAAGATATTTTGCCACGCCTGTGACGGTGCCACCTGTGCCGACACCGGCCACAAAGATGTCGACCTGTCCGTCGGTGTCGCGCCATATTTCCGGGCCGGTGGTGGCATAATGGCGGGCGGGATTGGCAGGGTTTTCGAACTGTTGCAGGATTACGGCGCCGGGGATACTGTCGCGCAGCTCTTCGGCGGCACGTATGGCACCTGCCATACCATCCTTGCCCGGTGTGAGACGCACTTCAGCGCCGTAAGCCTTAACAAGATTGCGGCGTTCCACGCTCATGGTCTCGGGCATGGTGAGGATAAGATGATAACCCTTGACGGCGCTTGCCAGCGCCAGACCCACGCCCGTATTTCCGCTTGTGGGTTCGATGATCGTGGCACCCGGTTTCAGAATCCCTTTCTGCTCGGCATCCTCGATCATGGCAAGCGCAATGCGGTCCTTGACACTGCCACCGGGGTTGAAAAACTCCACTTTGGCAATGACAGGGGTTTCCAGACCCTTTGCCTTTGAGTATTTGTCGAGTTCGAGCAGCGGGGTGTTGCCCACTAAATCGGTCAGCTTTTTAGCAATCTTAGTCATAAGTCTTATCCTTTATTAAACGCGATATTTCTACCCTGCAAAGGTATATATTTCGACGGAATAAACAATATAATAATTTCGTCCAGTTACTTAATCGCAAATTATAGCTACCTTTGCAATATGTTGAAATCAATACAATCCCTGCGGGGAATTTTTGCCCTTCTGATTTATTTCCACCATGTCGAGGTGTTCCCGGCGGGCGGCGACAGTGGTGTCTGTTTCTTTACCGTGTTGAGCGGATTTGTATTAAGCGACGGCTATCAGAACAGATTCCGGCAGAACAGCATATCCTATGGCTCATTTTTAAAGCGCAGGCTTGCCAGGATTTATCCTCTTCATCTTCTTTGCTTCATCGGCGCATTTCTTCTTACATATCAGATGGCGCACAATCCGGTTACATGGCTGGTGAATCTGCTGTTGCTGCAGAGCTGGTCGCCCGACCCGCAAGTGCATTTCTCGGCCAATGCCGTCTCCTGGTTTCTGTCGATGATACTTTTCTGTTACCTGCTGTTCCCCTTTATAATACGCTTTCTCGACCGGTGGCGCCGCAATTTCTATATCGCCTCGTCGATTCTGTTCGCGGTGTATTTTATTGCTATCCAGTTCGTTCCGTCGGGGATGTTAAACAACATCATCTATATCAACCCTCTGATGAGGCTGCCCGATTTTATCCTTGGAATTATTCTCTGGCAGATTATCGGCGGGAAGATTCAGGCGGCCGATTCATCAGCCGCATTAAATCTCAGGCCTTTATCCAAATCCGCCATAGAGCTGTCGGCACTGTTGCTGTTTGCCCTGACATTGATCATATATGGCGTGGTGTCGCCCAGATACGGGCTTGTGTCGTTGTGGTGGCCTGCCTCCATGGCGCTCATAAGTGTGTTTGCACTTTTCAATGACAAGGGAGGGATAGTGACACGCCTGCTGCAGCTGAGGCCGCTCGTGTTCTTCGGCAACATCAGTTTCAGTTTCTACATGATCCATCTGCTGGTGATAAAAGCGGCTCACCGTCTGGCCGACAGATTCAGCCCCGATATGCCTCCGGCCATCTTTATCCCGCTGGTGTTGATTGTCGCAGTTATCCTGGCCTATTTCGTATGGAAATACTATGAGCGGCCTATGAAACGCATATTGCTTTCCCGCACGTCATGAACGGCGGCTTTGCACCTGCCGTCTCCTTTTGTGTCTGCGGCGCCACAGTATGACAGCTGTGATCACCGCGGCGATTACCGCAAAAGCCACCGCCAGAATGCCGCGGACATAGGGCACGTTGAGACTGATAGTGTCGTAAAGGGGGCTTATGAAACGTGGTGCCAGCGGCTCTATCAGCCCGTATTGCTCGCCAAGGATGTCGTCGGCGACGCCGATGCTGTCGCCCAGAATCATGGTCTGCCGGGTGTGGGGGTCGTACTGCGGCCAGGGGTGCGAGCCTGTGCCGGGGTTGCCGGTGCGGGCGAAATTGGTCCACATCTGCTGCACAGTGGCCGACAGATGCGGATCGACGGGGCCACCCGTGTAGATTGTCTGGTCGAGATTTCCGAAGACATAGGCCAGCTCCACTGTGTGGCACGCGCCCCGGTGAGGCAGAGCCGATGCTTTGGTCCACAGATAGTTGTAGGTACTGCCACCCGACTCCGAATGATTGGAGACAGTCAGGGTCGATGGCACGCGGAACATCAGATCGTTGAAGAATTCCACACGACCCATGGTGCGACCGCCGGGATATTCGTCGGTAAACTTGTCGTAGATTTTCTGCTGCTCCGGGGGCAGAGGCGCCATAATGTTCTCATACCAGACATTGATGGCGACTTTGAAAGGCACATAGCCACCCATCGAACCTACCCAGTAGCGCACTTCGTCGCGGTTGGTGCCCGAGAGGAAGTCGATGTCGCGGGCTTTCCCCTCGCGATAGGCCTTGTAGGGATCAAGGGGTATAAGCACGCCGTCGCGCATGGGGAAACGGTTGTGGGCGCTCAGTTTTACGTTGATTTTTTCAAGCTGTGCGGTAGTGAGCCGCATCAGTTGCCCCACAGAGTCGATGCCGGTCTCCTTCACCAGCATGTCGGTGAGTTCCCGGGCCTCGGCCTTGCTGCTCGACAGCGCCACCGACCCGCTCTCGGCGATAGCCCGGCGGAACAGTCCTTTAGCTCTGTCGATAACCGCAAGGAGCGACACGCTGCCCCCTCCGGCCGATTCGCCGAAGATGGTGACATTGGCTGAGTCGCCGCCGAATCGCGCAATATTCTTCCGCACCCATTTCAGGGCTTCGATCTGGTCGAGAATGCCGAGATTGGCACTCTCGGTGTAGTTTTCGCCACCTTTAAGGTTTGTGAGGTCGAGGAAGCCGAAGATGCCGAGGCGATAGTTGATGGTGACCAGCACGATGTCGGGATGATTCTTCACCAGGTTGTGCCCCTCGAACATCGGGTCCGACGTTCCGCCCCATCCATAGCTGCCGCCATGAATATAGACCATCACGGGCCTGGTTCCCGCAGCGCCCGCGGAGTCGGCCGGGGCCGTCCACACGTTCAGCGTCAGACAATCCTCGCTTTGCGGATAGTATGATGCCCGCTGGGTGGCGCCGCGGGTCTGGATCGGGGAATAGCCGAAATAGTAGGCCTCCCGCACCCTGTTGCTTGCCGCAGCGGCCACAGGCGGATGCCAGCGCAGTGGCCCTACAGGCGGCTCGGCATAAGGAATGCCCTTGTATGAGACAACGCCGTCGTCGATTTTGCCGACAAAAAAGCCGTTACCGGTTTTCACGGCATAGGTGAGCGTTGAGTCGGCGGCGGGCAGCTCGCGGTTCTCGCCATAGAGCGCGGCCATCTGCCGTGCCTCGGCTTCCTGCGCTTGGTCGGCGGCGGGATTGCCGCAACCGGCCATGATGCAGAGCAGGGAGCAATAGAGCAGGGCTATGAAGTGTCTGATCATTGTGTGAGGACAGAACGGGTGAAAGCTGCGGCCAGACGGGTGGCGGCAAGGGTGTGGAGCGCTTCGGGAGCGTCGGGAGCGGTGTGCTGCGCGAACGGGTGGATGGCTATGCCTCCACGGGGCGTGAAGATTCCGAGCACCTCGATATAGAGCGGATCCATGAGGTTGCGCAGGTCGTTGAGGATGATGTTGACGCAATCCTCATGGAAATCGCCATGATTGCGGAATGAAAAGAGATAGAGTTTCAGACTCTTGCTCTCCACCATCTTTACACGCGGAATGTAATTGATGATGATTTTGGCGAAGTCGGGCTGACCGGTCTTGGGACACAGCGAAGTGAATTCGGGGCACACGAGGCTCACCAGATAGTGGCGGCCGGGATGCTTGTTGTCGAAAGTCTCGAGCAGCGTGGGGTCATAGTCTGTGGGATATTCGGTGTGATTGCTCCCTAAGAGCGACAGACTGTCGAGATCCTGTTCCGTACGCATAAGTTCTTTTTGAAAATAAACAAACTACGTGACTGCTTGGTTGAAACAACGTAATTGCCTGGTGAAACTATGTGACTGCCCGGTTGAAATCAATATTTCACGGGCTTGACCTTCAGGCGGTCGCCGGTGGTGCGGGCTATGTTCTCGAAATATCGGGGATCGTCATAGCCGCCGAAGTCGGGATAGGCCGGAATGCCTTCGGGAGTGCGGAGGAAGGAACCGTCGGGTGCCTGCTTCTTGATGTTGCCGTCCATAAATTTCACAAAAAGGAAAGTGGCAAGGTCGCGGTAGTCGTCGGTGGCCTTTTGCGCCCAGCGGCCCAGGAGGTCGTTGGCGTTGAAATCGGAGGCGTTCCATGCCAGCGCCACTTCGTCGGTCATAGACTTCTCGAGTCCGTTCTGCACCTTGCGGATGTCGGGAATCATCTGGCTGTAGCGGTTATAGGCCTGGTTGGCCACCAGGGAGTTCATCCAGAAATTGGAATTGCGGTCGAAAGTGTTGATGTCGCCGGGGCCGAGTTGCGAAGGCACCTCGGTGACAGAGCAGAACACCGGCAGGTAGACGCAGGTGTTTGCGTCGTCGGTGCCGAACCAGAGCAGACCGCGGCGGTCGGCAGGCACATCGCCGCGCACCTGGGCCACGAAGCTCCAGCCGGTCTGCTGGGTGGCGATCGCACGCTCGTGTACATATTTCACCGAATCCACCTCAAACTCCATGGGACGCCAGCGGTAAGGGACGCCGAACGGACCGGCGCCCACATCCTGCGTCATGTCGTAGGGTGTGCCTTCAAAATGGTCGCGCATGGCCCATTTGAGATCGTCGGCGGTGAGAGGTCTGTCGGGTTTCACCCATGCGGGCATCGGTTCACCCTCGGCCCGGTCGATCCAGGGGAGCCAGCGGTCCATGCCTGAACTGAATTTGTTGAAATAGCTCCACACGCGCGCCTCGCAGCCGCGGAGAGCGCCGAAATCAGTGACGGCGTAGGCCTTGCAGAAATCGAAATCGGCATCCTTGCCGTCGAAATATCCCTGCTCGCGGGCGAATTTGATCACGTCGGGCGAGTAGATGGTCTCTTTGTTCTTGTCTTTGAGAGGGAAAGTGTGGATGCGGGGATGATTGGCATGACCCGAGATGTAGCCGTCGGGGACACGGCGCGCCACCCACACGGCTCCCTTGTCTTTCTTCCCTTTACCCACCATATCCATGATCCAGACCTCGTCGGCATCGGCGATGGAGAAGCTTTCACCCTCCGAAGCATAGCCATATTCCTTCACCAGGTCGGTCATTACTTTGATGGCCTCGCGGGCAGTGCGGGCACGCTGCAGAGTGATATAGATCAGCGAGCCATAATCTATCAGGCCCGAGCCGGCCAGTTCCTCGCGACCGCCCCATGTGCTCTCGGCAATCACCAGGCCATGCTCGTTCATGTTTCCGACAGTGGAATATGTGTGAGGCACCTCGGGGATATCGCCCAAATGTTTGTGTGTATCCCACTCGATGACGGGGCGCATGGCGCCGGGCGCATGGTCGGCGGCAGGCTGACGATACAGCTCGCCGTAGAGATTATGGGAATCGGCGGCATAAGTCACCATCACCGACCCGTCGGCTGTGGCGCCTTTGGCAGCAATGAGGTTAGTGCAGGCATCTGCATCGATCCCGGCAGAGATTGCAAAAGCCGCAAAGGCGGCAACAATAGTTTTAGAATAAATATGCATCAGTTTATCAGGGGTTTGCAACGGTTTATTATTGAATTGCAAATTTACGAAAAAATTTGACCATCCGCAAATTACCGGCAAAAAGCCCGAATTAACATTTTTTAACTGGGGGGGGTAAAAATACTTGTTTATTTTTAAAATAATTTAGACCTTTGCACCGCATTTGACATTTGTGTATCATAACCCGTTTCCAAATAGCAAACACGATTGACTACACGTAATATCTGAGGCTATCTGACCCCCTACCAGTTCATTTATTGACTTTACTTTAACTTTTACTTATTACCAATCTTTCTGTTTTAATGAAGAAGTTTGTTCTTGGCATTGTCACACTCTTCATGTCCTGCATGACCAGTGCTGAAATCACCATCTACTACGACAACTCGGAGACTAATTTCAGTCCTTTGCAGGTGGAATTGGAATATGTCGACGGCTCACGAAATGTTACCAAGTCTCATGTAAATATGACCCGCATTTCCCGATATATTTACAGTGTGACCATCCCCGACGCTACAAAGAAACTGTTTTTTTATAACGGTGGCAATGAACCTAACAACCAGACACAATCCATAGGTACATACTACTTGGCACCACTGATCAACGGCAATATATACCAAGGAACGGCGCCAACGGAGGAAACATACGGCTGGTGCCGTATCACCAACCTTGGCACTTGTAATCTCTACAGGGTATACGTTTATGCCAGTGATGAAAACGACGCCGACGACAAATTCCTTTTTGCCGAAGCCGAAGATGCCGGCGGCTACACCCATTCACCGGCAATGGAGTATACCGGTCAGTATGTTTGCAAGAACAATAAATATTACCGTTGCTGGAGATATATCCAGGCAAGTGAAACATTACCGTCGACATTTTCCGTAAAGACCGCCGCGGAAAACGGCACGGAACTCATCACCGCTGCAAAATTTGAAGACGGCGCATTTTATCAGATTGGCAATACCACTCCGACCAGGGAAGAGCTGGAAGACAAGGACGCCAGACATGAAATGACCTCCCCTGACGGTTCGCCTAACATCCTTTACTGCCACTTCAAGACCGACCGTCTGAACTTCGGCGGCCGAAATATCGTGCCAAAATGTCATATCTTCAATCAGACCACAGGAGAAGAAATGTACAGTTTCGGCGACCGCACGGAAGAAATGGTGAAAATCACCGACACGTCGCTCCCCGGCACCACCGGCGCAATCACCGACACTTACGACATCTGGAAGTTTGAAATTCCGATGGAAGATTTCGCTGCCGGGAAATATGACTGTGCAATCTTCTATCTTGATCAAAACAACCGGTGGCCGATCAATGAGGCACTTGGAGCACACCGCAACGATTATCTCAAGAACAACTGGACAAAATATATCTATTCCACCGCCAACGACCAAGGGTCGACTTATGCCGCCCCGTCGTATGTTTCCTACAACGATTTCATCACCCTCCACAAGCAAAATGTTGCTGCGAAAGGGCTTACTCAGGTATTTATCACCGGCCCGCAGAACAAGTTCGTGTGGTATGACGAAAATGATCAGGAGCAGTCGTTCAACGGATATGATCTTCTGAATTGCCAGCGCCTGACAGAAGATCATGGAGTCTTTTACTTAAAGGTGAGAGCCGCCGATGAAAGCATCGACACCGAAAACGGATGCCAGGGCAACACTTTCAAGCTGTCGTGGATAGATGTCAGGAAGTATCACGACTCTGCGATGGATACTGAGGGTAGCAGACCGGAAAACAGCGGCGCACAGGCCCTGGACGCCCACCGCCAGCTCGCCACTTTCTATCTCGGGTCTGTGGGTGTGGATGAATCTGTTATCGGAGAAGATTATGCGCCTGCTATCGGACGTTTCGGACGTGCCAAACTATCGGGCAAAATAGCGCTGACATTGAAATACAGCTATAAAAACCAATGTGACTGGCTTATCGATGAGTCACGCAACTCCGACCCACGTTATATTTTTCTCGATACTCATTTCGACCCCGATGATCCCGATTATCAGTGCCAGTCGATAACCCTCACAGGCTACATACCCGTGCCGTCGATGGACGCGGCAATCTCAAATGTAAGGCATGTGAACCTTTCCGGGTCGGATTATACCATCGTCGGGGAAGTGCCCGAACTCAAGGCGTCATCGGCTAACGGCGAAGTACCTCTCGACGCTTCCATCGCTGATGCCACGGTATCAATCAACTTTTCATATCCCCGCAACTTCTCCCACATGACTCCCGGTTATGAGGTGACCTACAAAAACGGATTTATAGATAAAAAGAAAGATGTGGGGAAAATGTCATTCGATTATAACACTACAACCACCTCTCATTCATATTCCTATAACTATGCGGGATTCCCGTTTGACCCCGAAGAAGGTATTTTAAGAATCCGTGCACGCTTTCTGAATGAAAATTCGGGTCAGAGTTTCCATTCTTTGTTCGGCAACGTCAAATTGTTGGGCCTCAGCGCTTTCACAGCGCCGGAAAATGTGGATGTCTACGGCAAATACATCGAGGAGCAACTCGTTGTGCCACAGAGCGACACCGACAAAGCGGAGCGAACGTTCGGAGCTCTGGTCCGCAACTTCAACAACACCTTTGACGAGTCGTTCACATGCACCTCGCCCGACGGCACATCCACCGGAGGCAAACTGGCCGCATATGCCGACTATGAGGTTCTCGATAATGACGGCAATAACATCACCAAACAGTGCGAACTGTTCAAAGGCTCAGGCGGCAACAGTCTTATTGAAGAACGTATCGGGCAGAATTTCAATGACAAAACTTATTCCGAGCTTTGCTGGGACGACGGCGGCCACTGGTCCACAACCCTGAAGCAGACGGCCAGAGGAGAAGAAGTTCCTCTCTATTTCCGAACCATAACCCCTTCACCTGTGGCAGACATCAAGGAACTCGGCGAGCGACATTACACAATTCTGCTTCATGCCATCTACCCCATACTCTACAACAACAATCTCTACACCGAGGCAACGCAACAAGCGAAGCCGGCTTCCTCGGGCATTCAGCTTGCCGCCGAAGCCGCAGAGGTGCCGGTGCAGAAAATCGACCATGTCCGCAAAACCAATAAGGTTGACCTCTATCTAAGTACCGATCAAGTCATAACCGGGATTGACGAGGTGCCCGACGATGTGGAAAATCAGCCGACTGAATACTATACCGTCTCCGGCATTCGCGTTCAAGGCGACCCTGCCCCCGGTATCTATATTGTACGCCAAGGCAAGAATGTAAGAAAAGAGGTGATAAAGTGATTTTTAACAGTTACTTTACAGAATCAATAAGTAAGTGAGCCAACCGCCACACCCTGCGGGTGTAGCGATTGCGCAGCTCCTGACTCGTAAGAGACGGGAGCTGCATTTGTTTTTTTGAGCAATGTCCAAAAAAAAGACAGAATTGTAATGTTTTATACGAAAATCATGCTAACTTTGCGACAAATATTATGCCGCAGTCGGTCCTCCGGACGATTGACCCGTGGGACCGGGTGTCTGATACCATCTGACTTTACCTATTTAGAATTGCACTTGTTTACTCAACAACAACGTATAAGGTTTATTGGCGCCGCCGCAGTGGCTCTTTCATCTGTTTTCGGTGCATGGGGTGCCCCCAAAGCGCATCCGAGAGTGTTTCTCGACGACGATCCCGCGGTGGAGTCGCCCGGCAACATGCGCGGTCTGATTCTTGAGACGCCTGCCTACCGCTGGGTGGCCGACTCCATTATCCAGGGGCCTTACAAGGCTTATGCACCGAGCGACACCGTGATTATCTCGGACTACCACGCCCGCCCGGGCTACTTCATGCCTGTGGAGCATGAATGGCGCATGAAAAATGACCTTTCGGAATATCCGCGGCTATCCTCATCCAACAAACTGGCCAATGCCATTTTCAATATGGGCCTTGACGAAATGGTGAATGCCGTGGAGCCCGACACCACCCTCCGCACCGGCAAGGAATGGGCCGGGGTGTGGACCCGCGATGTGAGCTACTCCATCATCCTCTCCATGGCCATCCTCCAGCCCGAGGCCTCGCGCATCTCGCTGGAACATAAGATCTCACCCGAGGGCACCATTATTCAGGACACCGGTTCGGGCGGCGCATGGCCGGTAAGTTCCGACCGCGAAATCTGGGCCGTCGCCGCCTACGAGGTATACAAGACAACCGGCGACGAGCAGTGGCTGCGCCGCATCTATCCGGTCATCCGCAAATCGCTCGAGACTGACTGGAAGACACTTTACGACCCTGAAACCGGGCTTATCCGCGGCGAGACCTCATTTATCGACTGGCGCGAACAGAGCTACCCCCGCTGGATGCAGACAGCCGACATCTATCAGAGCGAGGCACTGGGCACCTCGGTAGTGCATGCCCAGGCATGGCAGACCTTGGCCGACATTGCCCGCCGATTAGGACACGGGGCCGACGCCGGCATCTACGAGCAGCGCGCCGCCACCATCCGCAATGCTATCAATTCCCGGCTGTGGCTCCCCTCAAAGGGCATATACGCCATGTACCTTTATGGCCGCGACAATCTCGTGGTCAATCCGCGTGCTGAAACACTCGGCGAATCGCTTGCAATACTCTATGATGTGGCCGACGCGCAGCGTTCAAAACTGATCACTGAGAAAAATCCCATAACACCTTTCGGGCCTGCGATCTTCTTCCCTCAGATCTCCGACATGCCTTCATACCACAACAATGCTTTGTGGCCATTCGTGGCATCGTACTGGACTCTGGCCAACGCCAAGGCATCGAACAGCCGCGGCGCGCTCTTAGGATTAGGCTCTGTGTTCCGTCCGGCAGCCCTTTTCGCCACCAACAAGGAGAATTTCAACCTTGACAACGGCGACATTTACACCGAGCTCAACTCCTCCAACATGCTGTGGTCGCTTTCGGGCAACCTGGCGCTGACGCTGAAAATGCTTTTCGGCATCCGGCCCGAGGCAGAGAGCATTGATTTCGCTCCCTTCATTCCCAAGGCTCTCGACGACAACCGCACCATCACCGGTCTGCGCTATCGCGACATGGTGCTCAACATCACCATCAGCGGCTACGGCAACCGCATAGCATCGTTCCGCCTCAACGGCAAACCCCACAGCCCCTCCATTGCCGCCGACCTCAAAGGGGAACAGAATGTGGAGATACGCATGGACAACAACACGCCACCCCAAATGAAGGTTAACGAGACCGCAAATGTGAAAGCACCTCTGACACCCGTGGCATGGCTCACCTACGGCCCCGACTTCCATGTCGGCATAGGCACTGATCCCCACATGAACCTGCTCCAGTGGCAGCCGATTGAATATATCGCCTACTACAAAGTTCTACGCGACGGAAAAGTCGTGGCACAGACTCGTGAAACACAGTATCATGCCCTCGAGCCGGGCGAATATCAGATTGTGGGCGTGAGCGCCGAGGGTGTGGAATCCTTCGCATCCGAACCTCGCAGCAACCGCATCCGGGTGACTGCCGAGATGCCCGTCGAAAAGTCGAAAATCACTTCGGCAGAGGCTCAAAACGTGCCCGCATCCCCGCTGAGAGGATTCTACGGCTCGGGGTTCGCCGAAATCGACCACACCACCAAAACCATCTATATCGGTGTGGACGTGCCCCAGACAGGCTACTACTCCATCGCCTTGCGATATGCCAACGGCAACGGCCCCGTCAACACCGAGAACAAATGTGCCATCCGCACCCTGCTGGTCGACGGCAAGGATGCCGGCACCGTGGTGATGCCTCAGCGAGGCTCAGGCAACTGGAACGACTGGGGCATGACCAACTCCGTGGAGGTACATCTCAGCGAGGGGCACCATGTGATCGCCCTGCAGTACCGCCCCGAAAACGAGAACATGAATTTTCACACCAATCATGCTCTTGTCGACCGGGTGGTTCTCAGCTACCTCGGCCCCGTGCGCCGCTGAAAGCACGCGCCGAATGCCCTCCGAGTGCCCTCCGAGTGCGCTCTGAAAAAATATTAAGCGATTATGGCTTAGAAAGTTGCGCATGTCGTGAAAAGTCATTATCTTTGCAACGCTTTTTAGCGCCGGAAATGCCGGTACGCCGCCGGGCCGAAGCCGTAACCCATCGTCAGTCAACGGATTGCGGGCAAAAGTCCGGGTCAGCCGAACCGACACTACCGGTAAGCATCATCAATTTTATTTATTAACCTTTTAATTAAATGACTGAAGAAGTTAAAAACTCTCCTATCGCTGATTTCGACTGGGATGCCTACGAGAACGGCGATACCAAGAGCGAGAAGTCGCGCGAGGAGCTTACCCGCACCTACGACGAATCTCTCAACACCGTCAAAGACAAAGATGTAATCGAAGGTACCATCATCGCCCTGAACAAACGCGAGGCTGTGGTTAACATCGGCTACAAATCCGACGGTATCATCCCCATGAACGAATTCCGCTACAACCCCGACATCAAGGTGGGCGACGTGGTAGAAGTGTTCATCGAAAACCAGGAGGACAAGAAAGGCCAGCTTATCCTCTCGCACCGCAAGGCTCGCGCCGCCCGCAGCTGGGACCGCGTGAACCAGGCCCTCGAAAACGACGAAATCATCAAGGGCTTCATCAAATGCCGCACCAAAGGCGGCATGATTGTCGACATCTTCGGCATCGAGGCATTCCTGCCCGGCTCGCAGATCGACGTCAAGCCCATCCGTGACTACGATATCTTCGTAGGTAAGACCATGGAATTCAAGGTTGTGAAGATCAACCCCGAATTCAAGAACGTCGTTGTTTCGCACAAGGCACTCATCGAGGCTGAGCTTGAGCAGCAGAAGCGTGAAATCATCGCCAAGCTTGAAAAAGGCCAGGTACTCGAGGGTACTGTCAAGAACATCACCACCTACGGCGTATTCATCGACCTGGGCGGCGTTGACGGTCTTATCCACATCACCGACCTCAGCTGGGGTCGCGTAAACCACCCCGAAGAGGTTGTTCAGCTCGACCAGAAGCTCAACGTGGTAATTCTCGACTTCGACGACGAGAAAAAGCGTATCGCTCTGGGTCTCAAGCAGCTCCAGCCCCATCCCTGGGATGCCCTCGCAGCCGAGCTTAAAGTCGGCGACAAGGTCAAGGGCAAAGTTGTTGTCATGGCTGACTACGGCGCATTTGTCGAAGTCGCTCCCGGCGTAGAAGGTCTTATCCACGTCAGCGAAATGTCGTGGAGCCAGCACCTCCGTTCCGCTCAGGATTTCCTCAAAGTCGGCGACGAAGTTGAAGCAGTCATCCTCACCCTCGACCGCGAGGAGCGCAAGATGAGCCTCGGCCTCAAGCAGCTCAAGAAAGATCCCTGGGAAGACATCGAAATCAAATATCCCGTCGGCTCGAAGCACACCGCCAAAGTGCGCAACTTCACCAACTTCGGCGTGTTCGTCGAAATCGAAGAAGGCGTCGACGGCCTCATCCACATCAGCGACCTCAGCTGGACCAAGAAAGTCAAGCACCCCTCGGAATTCACCAAGATCGGTGCCGACATCGACGTTGTCGTTCTCGAAATCGACAAGGACAACCGCCGTCTCTCACTCGGCCACAAGCAGCTCGAGGAGAACCCCTGGGAAGTATTTGAAACCGTCTTCACTCCCGGCAGCGTACACCAGGGCACCATCACCGAGATGCTCGACAAGGGCGCCGTGGTTCAGCTTCCCTACGGTGTTGAAGGCTTCGCCACTCCCAAGCACCTCGTCAAGGCCGACGGCTCTCAGGCCAAGGTCGACGAAAAGCTCGACTTCAAGGTAATCGAATTCAACAAAGACAGCAAGCGCATCATCCTCAGCCACAGCCGCACCTTCGAAGAAGCCGGCAAGGCAGAGAAGACCGAAAGCCGCAAGCCCGGCAAGCGCGCCGACCGTCCCCGCAAGGAGGAAGCTCCCCTGCTCAACACCCCCGTTGAGAAGACCACCCTCGGCGACATCGAAGCTCTCGCTGCCCTCAAAGAGAAACTCTCAGGCAAGGCTTAATGGAGAATCCCTCCGGCAACGCTTAACAAGCCGAAACCTGTAAACCCATCCAAAGGAGGATGCGCACCCCGCCAACGCGGCCGCGCATCCTCCTTTCATTTCTACACCCCTGATCATTTATATACCCCTGTTCATTTATACTTCCCTGTTTTTTATACTCTCCTGCCGCGGTTTGACAATCATGTGTCGGCAATATCACAATTTGTAATATCAGATAAATTGTAGGCACAAAGCAATTACAATGCAGTTACCGATTAGGCCATAATGATTCGTGTGGCTAACTTTGCAACACGTGAAGGATATTTACCAGTCATATCACGTTTATAGCTCTGAATATTATCAGTCCAATCAATAATCACACACCAATGGCGGATTTTCACCATCAAGACAACAAAGATATCGCGTCAGGCGATTCCATCAGAAAAATTCTGGTGGTAGACAACGATGCGTCGACCGCCGAACTGATCCGCGACAACATAGCACCCG
>CEAC01024169.1_pt1 | contig 19091 bp, 16 predicted proteins | sample 557411 | NCBI WGS metagenome assembly CEAC01 (sample SAMEA3182094, study PRJEB8094) | gut metagenome | biome: human; feature: gut; material: Stool; isolation source: human stools | place: Canada | collected 2012-02-21
GGGATGAGGGGGCGCGCCCCCTCATCATAAGTCTTCGGTCTATTTATTATATATTCTCTTTTTCGCAGCCGCCGCGTGCTACAACAGGCCGATCGTTTTCCCGCGGTCGACTGCCTGCTGCCGATTTGGCACCCGGAGCTTTCGATAAATGCTGTTGCTGTGAAACTTCACCGTGCCCGCCTTCCGCCCTATTTTCTCTGCAATCTCGTTGTTGCTCATTCCAAGCGCCATCAGCCGCAGCACCTTTTTTTCCGTTGCGGTCAGCGCTTCGTAATATTCCGCCGGTGCTCGCAGATAATTGGGGAAGTACCTGCTCACGCTCCCCGCAAGCTCCATGATCTGGTTGGTAAAGGCGTCCGCGCCCTTTTCCCTCTGGTAAACAGACATCATCTGCACCATGCAGATACCCTCGTCTGAGAGCAAACGTATATACCGGTATTTTTTTGCCAGTGCCAAGGCTGTTTCAAGCTCTTCGCACATACGTTCCCTATCGCCTGCTTTATGGCAAATGATGGCCAGGAGCATGTGACACTCACATAGATCCATATAACGCTTTCCCGGCTCCAAAAGAGTAATAAGCTGCCTGACCAGAACATAGGCCGCCATATTTTTTCCCACCTGCAAATAGCATCGTACCTTCACCAGCCATGCAAACATATCCATCATATAGATGTCCCCGTTCTCATCGGGAGCGGTTTTTTCAAGCCACTCGACAACGCTCTCCTGCTGCCCGTCATAACAGGCCGCAAGGCATTCAAGGGCATTCAAGCTGGAGGTCAGTTCTTCCCAGCCTGTCTCGTGGATACGATTCCGGATTTTTTCAACCAGCGGCTTTGCCGTAGCCGCCTGTCCGTTCATGAGCAGGAGCCTCATCTGCAATGCCAGAGCCACAAACAGGCAGCGCATATCGCTCTCCTGCTCGATCAGCGGGATCGTTCCGGTCACAAGTATCAGCGATTTGAAGCAATCATTATTTTGATAGCACCATTCCGCAAGCAGGATATCATATACATTTTTCCCGACGCTGCCATACAGCTGATGCACTGTTTCGGATATTGTATCTTTATACCGCACCAGATACGGTCCGAATCTTGTAAAATCCCGGAATCCGTTCAATATGCTGGGGCGGCTGGCAGACAGCGTGAGCGACCTGACCGGTACCATGCCTGTCTTTACCAAAAAGAACATGATTCGCAGGAACATACCATCGCTTGTGTATGGCATGACCAGCTCCGCATAGATCCGATAATAGTCTCTTTCACAAAAGTCCTGCGGTTTCCAGTGCCTTGGCGTTCCCCCCAGAATACTCACATATTTCTTTGCCTTATTCAAGTCTCCTTCCATCGCCGAAAGCAGCGCGAGAAGCGGCGGCAGCGCCGGATGGCTTCTGCACGCCTCTGCGTCAAGCTGATAAAAGTAGCTTCTACAGGCCCACAGCGCGGACATATGAAAAGGCTGCCTTGCAAACTCATCCAAGATGGTTTCCAGCAGGCGTCCCTCTTTACACGCCTTTTCCATTACACAGATCAATTCTTTTTGAGAGCGCGGATATATCACATTTTCTTCCATGGTTTCCATCCTATCTGTTTTCCCGTACTTCTCGCCGAATCATCCTTGGTTATTATAATTCATTCTACACAATTTGTATAGCAAACTTCTATTAGATAAAATCCAAACCTTCAGCCAAACCACATGGTAATTAGAGTGCTGCGGTATAATCCTGACTATAAATCGTTGGCAGGCATTGCTGGATCTGTCCCGGCTCCGAGGACGAAGAAGTTGTTGCTGTCTGCGTTGTAGACGATTTGGCTGTTCTCCTTGGTGAACTTCGCCTCACTTGAGGCAAGCACCACCAGATCCTTCAGGTATTGGCGTTTGCCTCTATCTTGGTTCCGTCAATATAAACATGCTCCAGGTCCACATGCTCTTTGCTGAAAATATAGCTGTTAATTTCCTGTACAATCTCTTCCAAGGAACATCTTAGCTCCTGATTTATGAAGTCACACAGTGTGGCATAGCTGGGGGCCTTCATCTCATCCCGCAGCCAGATAAACCGAATATCCATTTTGCACAGCTTCTCAATCTCTCGTAAAGACGGATAACCTTGCTCCATAAACGCAAACAGCAACACTTTCAAAAGTTTTTCGCGCCATATCTTGGACGACCTGTGGCCGTGCAGTCCTTCTCTACAAAGTATTTTTTCAGGTCAATATGGGACAGCACTTCATTGAAAGCATATACCGAATCATTTATTTCAATAATTCTTTCCATATCCACTGGTAATTTCAGTTGGATTGGTGTATAATTCATCCATGTAGTTTTCATTTTGGGATGTGCTTTAATGATACTACAAAACGGCTGCAACCTCAATGGCTGCAACCGTTTCTTAATATTTTTGTGGCCAGTGCCAGGAGCACTGGCCACTGTGTTAAGATGGGACTTTTCTAACAGCCCCAGGGGGCGCGCCCCCCTGTCAATACCTCTTTCGACACAATTCATTATCATTCCAGTTTATTATACTACCCCTGACGGAAATGTAAATCGTTCCAAAGTATGAGATGGGTGATTTTGGTTGCGGGACAGTCTATCCGGGGGCCTTTTCAGTGGGCACATTCAGCCATTTTGTTTTCAGAGTTTCGGGATGAATCAGCATGACTGGCCTGCCCAGTGCAAGCGCATAGGACACAGCCTTATCCTCGGCGCTCCCATCCGCAAGGTCGGGATCATAAACAGCCAGCACCACGCCCGACTGTTTGATGATCCGCTGATAGGCCAAAAGCTGGGCGTCAGGCTGCTCATGGAAGTCGATGCAGTCCAGTTCCGTGCATCCCGCGAGCATATTGAAGTAGCGCTCCCGAAGCTGCGGCGTCCATTTGGTAGCCTGCTCCTCATGAGGCATGACGCAGACCAGCCGGATGGCGGAGCCATTCTCCCGCAGTGCGTTTACGATCTCCGCGGCATACAGTCCCACGCCGGGGTCGCAAGCCACCTGAAACTCCGTCGCACCGTACTGGCGCAGTTCCATGATCCGCTGCGCCATCTCCAGCTTCATACGGCAGCAACCGTCGTCTTCCTCGTCAAATCCCCATGGAAACCGCAGGGGGTGCTGACCAATCACCGCACAGCGAACATTCTTTTTCATCGTTCCACCGCCTCTTATTTGTAGTCTATTGGCTTACAATTAGTATTCTAACAGCCGCTATTTTTCGCGTCAACGAGAATGTAAGCTATAAGCATACAAAATAAATGCTGATAGCACACAATCGGAGGCGAAACCATGGATAAGAAGCTGCTCGGAAAGCGAATCAATACGGCGCGCAAGGAACGGGGCTGGACAAGTGAGCGTCTGTCCGAGGCGTGCAATATCAATGCGACCTATCTTCGGCAAATTGAAGCAGGAACGAAGGTTCCCAGTCTGCAAGTGTTCGTTTTGCTGTGCGAAGCGCTCAGGGTATCTCCGACCTATCTTTTGGCGGAGGTCTTACCCAGCATGGAATTTTCGGATATGGATGTACTTTTGGAGTTGTGGCAGACAGCCACACCCAAGCAAATCGCCATGATGTCCTCCATGATCCGCAGCGCCTTAGAAGCATCAAAAGATTAACAGGAATGCGTCTCGCAGGAGGCGCATTTTTTCTCACCGTTGATTGCTATTGTCGAATTAAATACTACGATAATAACTATTAAAATGCAACGATTTTTCACAGTATAATATACGAAAAATCGTTGGCGGTGAGAAAATGACAGATATTCTTGGAATTATCAAAACGCAGCGTGAAGCGCGGGGCTGGTCTGAGTACCAGCTTGCTGAACGTTCCGGCTTACCGCAATCCACGATTTCTTCATGGTATAAGAAAGACATGACACCGTCATTTGCATCGTTGGAGAAGATATGCGACGCCTTTGGCATCACACTTTCGCAATTCTTTGCAGACGGAGAAGAAAGCGTTGTCCTGACACCTTCGCAGCGTAAAATGTTGGATAAATGGAACTGCCTCACAGAAGCACAGCACAACTCGCTACTGATCCTCATGGATTCCATGTAAAACTACTTCTATAGCGACAGCCGGGAGCTTCCGGCTGCCGCTGTTTCTTTTGAGTAAAAAAAGGAAAGCGAGTCCACCCGCGCAAACGCACAGGCAGACGCGCCTTATCGCAGTACAAAAAGCCCCTGCACCATCCATTCAAAAAAAGAGGGCGCAGGGGCTTACTGTATGCTATGCTGTTTTATCGTATGGCGTCTTTGAGCGCCTTGCCGGGCTTGAAAACCGGCACCTTGCAGGCGGGGTAGGTCATGGACTCGCCGGTACGGGGGTTGCGGCCCACGCGGGCAGGGCGCTCCTTGACCTCGAAGCTGCCAAAGCCCACCATCTGCACCTTGTCTCCACCCTTCATGGCAGTCTCAACCGCGCCGGTAAAGGCTGCGAGGGCCGCCTCGCAGTCCTTCTTCGTCAGACCGCTGGCTTCCACCATGGCGGCGATCAGTTCAGTTTTGTTCATGGAAATCGCTCTCCTTCTCATTTGTAGTATGACCGCATTATAACGGAGGGAGTCGGAAACTGTCAACTGCGGCCTGCTTCGGCGTAGTATTGCGGTCGTCCGATAGAGGCAAAGCCCTCCAGCCCGGTAATGACCACGTTGTTATATCCGCTGGCGCAGTGAATGATCAGCAGCTCTCCGTTGGCATCTTTGCCGCCAACGATGCCAACATGGGAATTATCCGGATAGAACACTAAGTCACCGGGCTGTGCGTCCGCCCATGAAATATTGGTACAATAGCTGTGCTGCATGGTGGCTCCTCCGCCGTGGCCGATGACATAGCTGCCGCCGGACTGATTGTAGAAAACCCAATCCACAAAACCGCTGCAATCCAGCCCGTAGGGGCGGTAGGTCCCCGTGGTGGAGCTGCCTGCCGCTGTGACCTGCCGCAGCTCGCCCCACCGGACGTCCCAGCCGATCACAAGGGATTTTCCTCCCCAAAAATAATTCACCTTGCCGACAAGAGAACAGGCGGTGCGTACCACCGCCTCGCGCTCCGGCGATAGATCTTCCGGCAGATTGCGGATCAGCGCCGCCGTGTCCCCGCTGACGGAGTACACATCCTCGATCAGCTCCCGCAGGAGATCCCGCTGCTCCAGCAGCTCCTCCAGCGCCGCGATTTGGTTTCGGTTGAAATGATACGCAGTTTTCATTTCTTCTGCCGTTTTTGCAGAAATCGTGATATAAAGGTTCTTTTCCGTCCAGCCGTCACGATCACCGCTGCCAGGGTGGTTGATCGTTTCCACCTCCGTTTTGATTGCGGTCATGTCCCAAAAGACCGCTTTCAAGCGAGCGATGCGGTCGGCATCCATGGTGGCCACGTCCGCGGCATCCGCATCGTTACTGCCTGCCACCTTCACCGCGAACACCGCCAGCACCTCCACCCAATCGGCAGACTGCCCGGTCACGGAGATGGAGTCGTAGCTGTCCGCTGTTTGCAATTCCTCCAACCGCTCGTTATACTCATAATTGACCTGCGCCACCGCAGCAGAGATCGGCACAACGCCCACCTCTCGGCTCTCGTTGGAAAAGAGGATGCCGAAGGGGGACGCCACGATTGCCGCCACAAGAATCACCGTCAGGAGCAGCACCAGCACCACCGCACCGCCGCCTGCCGACAGGATCGAGCTGACCGCAGACGCCACTCCTTTCCCGATTTCTTTCACTGCCTGGACTGCCACGCTGCCCAGCTTTTTGGAAGCCCTTCCGCCGCTCTGCGCGGATTCCTGAAGCATCGCCCGCTGTGCTTTTCTCTGCGCCGCCGCCCTTGCGCGGTGCGTGATGATTGCATTGTTCGGCGCTGCGTGGTCAGTTGGTCGAACACGCATGGTGCGCGTGGCCTTGGTCATGGCCTGTCCGCTCTTGGGGGCAGGACTGCCCTTGGCCGATGCCCCCGAATTGCCTTTCTGCGGAGTGGTCATTGTACCTCCACGGTCGGACGGTGGAGGTACAATGTGCCGCTCTGCTGTTCTTTTCTCGGCAAGGTTCCGCCGATAGGCGGCTTTCGCGTCCTGCGCAGCTTTCTGCCGCCCACGCTCCTGCGGGGCGGCATTTGCGCTTTTTGGACCTCCGCAATTTTGCGGAGAAATTGTCCGGTTTCCGACTTCATTTCGTGCAGCGGGTTGGGCTGAGGAGTCATATCCCATTGGTGCATTGATAGAGCCGCTTCCTGAACCAATCCCCATATCTGTCGGTTCTGTCGTGCTGTGAGTTCTTATCGCATTCTCTTTACCCTGTCGCAGCTTTCCTCGGTAGTGCTTTATCATACGCCGCGAGGCATCCGCCGCCCCAGATGCGCCACGGCGCATATTTTTCTCCACGCGGTCGGTGGCGTAGCGCACGGGATTATGGCTCTCCGGCTCCTTTTCCCGCTGCCGTTTGTCCATGTGCTGTTTCAGAAGGGAATCGGCGTCTTTAGGCGCGGGGTTCTTCAACTTTGCCTTTGGCGTGTCCATGCCGGGTTTGATCTTCAAGTCCCGCATGGCGTCACTCCTCACCGGGGCGGGTTGACATTAGGCGGTACAGTTCTGTATTTTTGGGCAGCTCATTGGCGAAAGGCACGATGGCCCCGCCTACCTTGATGAGCCCGTGGCCAGCAGGGGCATTGTCCACATAGCTCATCTGCGTATCCGACGCCCCCAGCAGGCGGGCAAGCTGCTCCCGGTCGGTGGTGGCCTGATTGAGCATCAGAAGAAATTCAGAGTTTGCGAACATCATCCGCGCCGTATTGGATAGCAGACATTCCTCCACATTCTGCGTGATGCCGGTGAGCGTCGCGCCATATTTGCGGAAGCGCTTCCAGCACTTGTAGAGAAATTCGCTGCTGTAATTGGTAATGCTGTGTCCGCTGCCGCTCCCGTTGGCGAAGAACAGATAGATCTCATCGATGTAGACATGGGTGTATTTTCCCTCTCTGCGGTTCTGGATAACACGGTTGTAAATGGCGTCAAGCATCACCAGCAGGCCCACCGATTTCAGATTCTCGCCCAAGTCCTGAATGTCAAAGCAGAGAATACGGCTTTTTGTATTGATATTGGTCTGGTGGGAAAACACATTCAAACTGCCCACCGTGAACAGCTCAAGCGCCAGCGCAATCCGGTGCGCCTCCGGGTTGACCTGCTTCATCAAATCGTCATAGAGGTCCTTCAGCGTGGGCGGCTGTCCCTGATAGTTTTTCAAGTATTCACGATAAATGTTTCCCACGCTGCGGTCAATGATGGACTTCTCCTGCGGCTCGATCTTATCCGCGCCCATGAGCTGCTCGTAGAGCGACATGATAAACTCGGACTTCATCACCAGCGGCTCCTTGCCATCGCCATACCCCTCGGACAAATCCAGCGCATTGATGTGGCAGCCATTTGGGTCAGAGGCGGAGATGGTGATGACCTCGCCGCCCAGTGCTCGGACCAGTTCCCCGTATTCGCGTTCCGGGTCCACGATGATAATATCATGGTCGGTGGAAAGGGCCAGCGCCGTCATTTCCTGCTTTGCCGCCATGCTTTTGCCGGAGCCGGAAACGCCGGTAATAAAGCCGTTACCGTTCAAAAGGTTTCCGCGATTGCAGACAATAAGGTTATGCGATACGGCGTTGACACCGTAGTAAATACCGCCTGCGTCCTGAATTTCCTGCGATTTGAACGGCATGAGGACAGCGGTACATTCTGTAGTCAGGGTACGGGTGGCGTCAATGCGCTTGAGACCGAGGGGCAGCACCGTGTTCAGTGCGTCCTCTTGCTGATAGCGCAGAATGTTAAACTGACAGCCCCGCGCCCGCCCGATGGCTTGCAGGGCTTCGGTGTCCTGGTCAAGCTGTTCAAGGTTATCTGCCAAGTGCGTCAGCGTCACCAAAGCCAGCATCATACGCTGGTCGCGGCTCATGAGGTCGTCCATAAACTCCTTCGTTTCGCTCCGCATCTGCTCCAAGTCATAGGGGATATTGGCGGTAAAATTGTTGTTCTGATTCTGCCGCTGCTGCCAGCGGGTAATATCCGATTCCACGGACATAATGCGCTTGCGAATATCGCTCACTGCTTCGTCCATGGCCACGGGAATAATGTCAATGGAAAGCATCATATTCCGGGGATAGTCCATCAGCTCCGTAATCATCTCGTCGGAAATAAAGCTGGCGTACTCCCGCAGGAACAGGGTACGGCCCACATGATTGCCCAACTCGTAGTGATTTTTTTGAAAGGAGATACAGTCCGGGGCAATGCTGTCCCGGAAGTCGTGGCCCCTTCGCATGGTGTCCTCCAAATTGAACCGAAATAGCTGCTCCTCGCCGGGACGATAGAAGTCATGCAGAAGCCGCAGGCGGTCATTGACCGTGATCTCACGGACGCTGGAGGACATACGGGAAAGTCCCGTGGTGAGGTCAGTTCCAACACGAGAGAAGAATGCGCGGGCCTCCTCCACGCTTTTCTTCTCCGCCGAAACGGTGATGTATTTTTCCTGAATGAGATTGTTGCTCTCCGCCGCCTTGCCCAAAACAAGCGCGTTATACTCGTTCCGATAGAGGTCACGGCGGTCCCCCTGCATGGGCATGAGCAGCGTCCGCCCGAAGTCCTTTTGATTGAGCTGACGGTTAAAGAGCGTGATCTTTGCCGTGGCTCCGATGGGCAGCGAGTTCAGGAAGGAGCAGTAGGTCATAAAGAGTTCCCGCTGCTTTTCCGGGGAGGCCACGGCGTAATTCACATCAAAAAAGCGCCAAGTTTTTGAAAACTTGCCGCTTACCTGAAACACGCCGTCTTGATAAATGCGTTTGATGGGAATGGATTTCTGGACGCTGCGGGGAACGGAAAAAGTGTCCCGTTCCGCGCTGCGCCGATGCTTGAAAAAGATCAATGTTTCTTCACCTCGCGTTTCATCGCTTCTTCATAGTAGTTTTCTGCTTTCCAGACACGCTTGCCTGCCATGATGACCTCGGATTTCAGCCACGCCCATAAAAACCGTTCCAGCGTAAGACCGTTGTACTGAAAAAAACCGGCAGCGGCCACGGGAGCCGCGCCGACGATGCACACCCAGCTCACCGTTTCCCGGTCCAACACTTGACTCAGGGTGAAATACAGTGCCACGGCTACGCCCACCGCCAAAACGGAGCAGACAAATTGCCGCACGGACAGGCCGAAAAAGAGTGTTTCACGGTACGTGCGAATTTCCTTATTGATTTTGATTTCCATAAAAACCTCCGTATTGTTTTACTGTCTGCGATATGATACGATTAGAAAAATAGTGAAAGGTCGATATGCGCTATGGCATACAGTGAACAGCTCTGGCAGGACGCCAAAAAGAAATGCCGCCTGACGGATGATGACATTGCCCGTGCAAAGCGGCTTGGGCTGAATCCCCGCAGTCTTATTAAGAATATTCCCAGCAAAAGCGAGCCGTGGAAAGCGCCGGTCAGCGAATGGCTGCGGGAAATGGAAGAAAAGCGTGACCGAAAGGCCGCTCGGCGTAAGGCCAGAAAAGCGCAGTCATAATCCCAGCATTTCCTTTACGATGTGGTCGGCAGACTTTACCAAGCCCACCAGTACCAGTAGGTTGAATATGACCTCGCCCAAATAGCTCCACACCTGCGTCACCACGGACGCGCTGCTATCCACCACCGGCGTACCGCTGGAGGAAAAGGCTGAAAAGATGATGCAGGCAAGTACGATCACCGCCCCTTCCATGCACACGCCTACATAGCTCCGAAGGAACGCCTTGCCGAAATGGGAAGTCCCCTCTCCGGCAAAGGATGCCAGTGCCACAGGAGAGAGCGCGGCATACATATAGATTTTGAAAAATCGCCCATAGACGGTGAGGATAATAATGAAGGCCAGCACCGTAATAAACAGGCTCCCCAGCAGCGTCACCAGCCAAAGGGGGATGCTTGCAAAAAAGCCCACATCTCCGATGGCGTCCGCGATCTCCTGCGGCAGTGCCACGGATGCGCCGGTCAAGCCACCTACGCTGCCCGCCGCCGTTGCCACAATGCCGTTGCACACATCAAATACATCTACCAGCAAGTCCATACCATAGGTGATACCCACCTTTGCCAGCACAAAGTAGATAAAGTGCCGCAGCAAATGCTCCGGCCTTTGAAAGTCCCGAAAGCCGGAAGCGCTGCGAAAGATACCGATGGCAAAGAACAGCACCAGCAGCCCGTAGCCGATGGCCTGCATCCCGCCGTTGATGGTCACAATGGTCTGCCAGATGGTGCCACCCTTGAAGGTCTGGGGCGATTCCGTCAGCAGCGACCACATTTCCGTCATTTTACTGTTCCAAACGCCAAAGGCGTTGGTCAGGTTTTCTACGATCCAGTTGTTATCCAAGTCTCACCACCTCCATAATTGTAATGACATTGTGTTGACATTTTTTGTTTTTGGTATATACTAAGGTTGAGGTGAATGCTATGAACACGATCAATGTCACATCTGCACCCAAGACCGCAACCTTTCAAATGCGGATCAATCCCGAAGTCAAGCAGCGTATGGAGGACATCTATGCCCGTCAGGGCCTTTCCTTTACCGATGCCGTTAATATCTTCATTCAGCAATCCCTAAACATGGAGGGCCTGCCGTTTCTGGCTTCGCCTGAGAATGCGGAATACATGAAGGCAAAAGCCATGCGCTGCCTGTTGGATGAAGCGGAAAAAGGCTGGGCGTCTGCGGAAAAGGATGGCTGGGTATCTGAGGAGGATGCTTACCGCACCCTTGGGGTGAAAGAATGAAGCTAAGATATACGCCGGAGGCGCTATGCGACCTTCAAGAGATCAAACGGTATATCAAAAGCGAGCTTCATAATCCCACCGCTGCAAACCGGATCACGAAAGCCATCCTCGATGGCTGTGCCCAGCTCAAGCAATTCCCTGAAATGGGCGTTTCCATCGGGGCAAAGACCGGCTATGAAACCGATCTGCGGATGCTGGTGGTGGAAAGCTATATTGCCCTTTACCGCATTGAAACGGAAACTGTTTCTGTTGGCCGTATCATCAACGCCCGTCAGGACTATATCCGCATTCTGTTAGGAGAAGTTACCCCATAACGACCAGAACCGCACCCTCTGTTTTCCATAGACAGAAGGTGCGGCTTTTTCTATCAGATCGCGCCGATGGCGGTCAGAATTTCCTTTGCAAAAGCAATCATCAGACCGCCGAACAAGCAAAGGAAACCCTGCGTCCGCTGGCTGGCGTCGTGGCTCTGGATCGACATACCCACCTGCACGATGCCCCAGCCGAGGATAATGACGCCCAGCGCCTTGATGATGCTGAAGATAAAATCGGAAAGGTTATTTACAATATCCAGCGGATCACCGCCCGCCGCCATCGCTGGCGTGACGCAGCAAAGGCAGAGGACGGCAGCACCTGCCACCGTCCAGTAACGCCGCTTCCACTTGTCAGGCTTCATCATGCCGTTGTTCTTCTGTTTGCTCATGTTCGTTTTCCTCCATATCAATAAATTCGTAATCGTTCAGTGATTTGAACGCATAGGGCAGGTCAGGCAGTGCGTAATCCGGCACGCCCTGCGGCTTGTGGATGTATGGCTTTGCCTTGCCGTCCAAGGTCAATTTGATGTTGGGATGGCGCTTAAGGTTATATTTTCGGTCGATCACCGGGTCCTCGCCGCGGATGAATAAAATCGCTTTATTGGTGTCCAATTTGCGGACTTCATCAACGGTCATGAGGTCGCGGCCCGTCTGCTGATAATTCGTGGTGCTGGAGCCGTTCCGCCCCTTGGTCAGTCCCCGTGTGCGGGTGGCCAGCGTCTCCCTGCCCAGCAGCTTTACGATAAACTCCAGTGAGGCCGGCTCGTTGCCGCCGCCAAGGAACAGCAGCGTGTCGCAGTTGCCGATGATACTTTCATGTTCCTTTTCGTACAGTGCCTTGATCTGCTGCACATTCTGCACGATGATGTTCAAGCCAATGTTGTAGCTGCGGCAGGTAGCGAGGATCTTCGGATAGCTCTCCGGCTGCGCTACATTGGCCCATTCGTCCTGAAGCACCCGCACGGGAACAGGCAGCCGCCCGTTGTATTTCAGGTCCGCGCGGCGGTAAAGCTCCTGAAAGCATTGGGTATAGAGCATACCAACAAGGTAATTCATGCTGCTGTCATTGACAGGGATCACGCAGAAGATGGCGCGTTTGCGCTCGCCGAGACTGCCGAAGTCCATCTCGTCCAAAGAGGTCATGGCAGCATACTGCGGGATATTGAAGGCCGCCAGCCGGACGGCGGCTGTCACAAGAATGGATTTTGCGGTCTTGCCGGCAGCTTGCTTGAAAACCTTATATTGCTTCACGGCGACGTGGGCGGGCTGCTCCTCCTCCAAGGCCCGGAACAGCATATCCAGAGGACTGCGGTACTGCTCGTCCTCCTCCCGCACATCGGCAAAATTCATCATGTAGATCATGGTCTCAAAGTTCTGCTCATCCTGCGGCGCTTCATGGATGAGGTAGAGCATGAGTGCGGAATCCAGCGCAACCTCAGCCTTTTCCCAAAAGGGGTCATTGCTGGAGGCGTTGCGGGGCGTAGTGTTCTTGATGAGGTTGTCGATGAGAGACAGCACATCCTTTTCTTCCCGCACATAGACGAAGGGATTGTAGCAGTCGGACTGTTCGGGGTCGATGAGATTGAATACCCGCACTTCATAGCCGAGAGATAACAACAGACCGCCTGCGGCTCTCAGCAGTTCCCCTTTTGGGTCCGTGACCAGATAGGAGCAGTTGGCCGAATATAGGCCCGGTTTACAAAAGTAGCGGGTCTTGCCGCTGCCGGAGCCGCCAATGACCAGAACATTCATGTTGCGCTGGGTGACGTAGCCGTCCATGCCCAGCCGGACGCGCTGAGTCAAAATGATATTAGCGTCCTTATGCTGGTGATCCATATACTTCCGGCACAGCGCCCTTGGGTCGCCCCATCTGGCGCTGCCGTATTCCTCACCCGGTCTGCGGTTTTCTCTGCCGGAGTAGTAAAGGGCGATGCCGAACGCATAGATGATCAGGCTCACCAGCATAAATTTCGGTGTATGCGCCGTCCAGCCAATGGAAAAGGGGCGCTCCAGCACTTGGCTGAAACGCCCCATCCACTGAAAGAGGTTCATACCGTCCTCATAGGCATAGGCAGCGATTGCCGCCAGCCAGAGAATCAACGGGGAAAGCGCCGCCCACACAGGGGCGGCGCTGCGAAAGTCATTCTGCCGCAAGGCTTAGTACCCCGTCTTGGGCAGTTTCACCGTTGTTTTGGTGTAGACGGTGGTGAGCCAGCGGGAGACTGCCTGAATCCACTGCCCATTGTAAAGACCGCCCACATCCGCCACATTCACAATGCCGGAGTTGTTGGCAAGGCCGCTGCGAGCGGTGGCGTAGATGTACGGCGTTTCTACCTGTGCAAAGCCAGCCTTTACATTTCCGAATACAAACATGACTTCGGTGACGCGCTCATTGGCGGAAAGGCCGAGGACTGCCGGGCGGGCGTCCAATACATAAACCTTGCTTGTACTCAGATTGTCCGCCAAGGTGCGGTAGTCCCCGGAAAGGTTGGTCTTATAGACCACCTTGTAGGAAAGCGGCTGATTGTAGCTGCCTGTGACGATTTTGCTCAGCGCCACCTGCGCGGGAAGCTGATCGCGCCAATAGAAGGAGTCGAGGGCAACGTTGGAGCTGTTCTTGATCTGTGAGAACACGTAGCGGATCGGCTGACCGGGGACAGCCTGCACAGGGCCGGTTTTCTTAATAGATACGCCGGTGGAAACGCTGGTATTCTGCACTTCAAAGGTGACGATCTGTCCGTTGAATTCCAGATAGGCGGTCATCACTGTGGGGTTGATGGAGTAATTCGCAGGCGCTTTGATCTCACGGACGGTATAGCGGGACAGGGGCAGCGTCTTGGATACGGCGCGTCCGTTGCGGTCGGACTTGATGGTGTCCACCACATTACCCGCCTTGTCGTAGATCTCAAACACTGCGCCCTCCAGCAGCGTCCCGGCAGGCAGGCCGTTGGTGGCGTTATCGTCTGCGGATTTCTTGATGATCTGGATCTGACCGCACTCCGCGGTATTGCTCCACTCAATTTCTGTGGTGGAGCCGTAGCGGATGTAGATCGTTTTCAGTTCAGGATCAAGCACATAACCGTCTGCCGCCTTGATTTCGCGCAGATAGTAGCGGCCATCGGCCAGTCCCTCGTCGGCGTAGATGTAACCGTCCTGATCGGTCACATACTCCCCGATGGGATTGCGATTGCTGTCGTAAAGCAGAAACACTGCGCCGTAAATGCCCTTGCCCGTGGCCTTGTCCACCTTGTGGAGCAAAATACGCGAGGATTTATGATTGGTGATCTCCAACGTGGCCGTCTGACCGTCCTTGACCTCAATACGATGAGGTGTGGTATCCAGCAGGTAGCCGGACGCAGCCTTCAGCTCCGTCACGGTGTACCAGCCGCGCTCCAGTTCAGGAAGCTGAATGACGCCGTTACGGTCTGTGGTGTAGCTGCCGATGATCTCGCCGTTCATCTTACGCACCTCAAACTGAACGCCGGAGATGCGCTTGCCGCTGTCCTCATCGCTCTTGATGAGGATAAGCCCGCCGATGGGTTTGTTGGTAAAGGTGAGCGTCTGCGTGTCGTTGGTGTTGACCACCACGGTCTGCGGGGTGCTGTCCAGTACATAGCCGGGGATCGTTGCGGTTTCCGTCACCACATAGGTATCGGGAGCCAGCCCGGAGAGAATGATTTTTCCGTTCTCATCGGTGTAATAGAGGCCATTGGAGCTGATCTGCCCCTCAGCGTCCGCAACAAACTGGCCGTTGGAAGTAGTAACGGTAAAAGTCACGCCTTTCAGTGCCTTACCGGTCACGGCGTCCTTTTTTACAATGATGAGCGAGCCTTTCGGCGCGTTGCGGAACTCCAGCGTCACGGTCTGACCCGCCTTGATGGTGGCCGTCTGCGGCGTGTCATCCAGCACATAGCCGCTCTTGGTGCGGGTTTCTTTTACCACCAGCGTCGTGCCGGGGTTAATGCCGCTGACCGTGAAGCTGCCCGCGCTGTCGGTTACAAACTTGCCGTTGGCGTCGCCCACCACCGTTCCGTCTGCGGTGGTTACAAAAAAATCCACATCGGAGAGCGGCGCGTGTGTCGCGCTGTCGATCTTCTTGACGAGCAGGCTGCCCTTGGGACTGTTGCCAAAATAGAGCTGCACCACATCCTGCTGCTTGCCGCTGATGTATGCCGTCTGCGGTGCAGTGTCGATGACATGGCCGCTGTCACTGGCAAGCTCCTCCACAATGTAAGTACCTTCCTTCAGGCCGGTAACGGTGAAGCTGCCGTTGGCAGAAGTCTTGTAGGTGCCGATGACCGTGCCGCCCGTGCCGGAGGTTCCAGTGAGATATTTCACCTGAAATACTGCACCCTGCACCGCTTCGCCGGTGACAGAATCATACTTCCACACCACCAGCGCAGACAGAGGGATATTCTCAAAAGTCAGCACTTTGGAAGTGCCAGACTGGATATAGACCTCCTGCGTGGTCTCCTTGACGGCGTACCCCGTGGGCGGCTCCTGCTCCGTTACCTTGTACCAGCCGTCCCGCAGACCGGTGAGTTGGAACTGGCCGCTTTCGTCGGTATAGAAAGTGCCAAGGTCATTGATCTCGCCGCTGCCGGTATTGTTGCTGGCGTAGGTAACATGGAACTTTGCACCCTGCAAGGGATCGCCGGTCACGCTGTCCACCTTTTTGACCGTCAGGCTGGGCTTCTTGTGATTCTCAAAATAAACCGTGTGGTCGCGGTTGGGATAGAGCGTTGCAAGCTGACTGGGTGCATCCAGCAGATAGGGGGACGGCACGGATTTTTCCGAGATTTCGTACACGCCGGGGAGCAGATTTTTCAGCTCCGCCTTGCCCTCGCTGTCTGTCTTGATCTGGTCAACGCTATGGCCGTCTGCCGCCCGGACTTCAAACACGGTGTTAGCGATGGGTTCGCCGGTGTCAGCATCATGCTTATACACGATGAGGTTGGGGCGCTTCTGATTTTCAATGGTCAGGGTGCTGGTCTTGCCGGGGAACAGCTCCATGTGATACTCCCGCAGGTCGAGGATATGAGAGGAATCCGTGGCGGTTTCCTTGACGGAGTAAACACCGGGTTCCAAATCAGCAATCAGAATTTCGCCCTGCTCGTTGGTTGTGCGGTCAAGGTAGTGCGTTCCATCCTCAATTCTGGCGATTCGGAAAGTCACATTTTTCAGCCGGGAGCCGTCCGAGCTGGTTTTGATGATCTGGAGAGAGGGCTTGATGGTATTGGTGAACACGAACTGCGCGTCCTCGTTGGCGTCCAACTGAATGATGCGCTGGGCTTGGTCGATGATATAGCCCTCGCAGGATTTTTCCGTTACCACATACGCGCCGGTGGGGAGCTTGGAAAGGTCAATTTCGCCGTTCTGGTCGGTGGTAAACTCCTTGGGGCCGTAGTCACCAGCCACGGACTTAATTTCAAAAACTGCATTGGGAATGATCTTGCTGGGATCGGTGCTGTCCACCTTGACCAGCCGCAGTCCCGGCTTCACATCGTTGAAAAACAGCAGCTCCTTAATACCGTCCCCTGCGGCCAGCTCCACCCCTTGCGGCGTGGTGTCGAGGATGTGGCCGTCGCTGCCGGTATCCACCTCCACGGCGCGGTAGGTGCCGGGAGCAGCATCGGTCAAGAGGATTTCACCAAACTCGTCCGTGCGGAATTTGCCAAGAGAAACACTGTCTCGGAAAATTTCAAAGGTGACATTGGCCATCGCTACCATGTTCTTGCGGTCATACTTGATGATCCGCAGACCGGGCAATTCCTTGTTCACAAGAGAAAAGGTCGTGGTTTCGCCGGTGGCCACGGAAGCCGTATAGGTGGCGCTGTCCTTCAGCCAGCCGGAGGGCGCGGTGATCTCCTTGATCTCGTAAGCACCGGGCTTGATGTTGTCAAAGATGGCATAGCCCGCAAAATTGGTTTCGGCGGTGTAGGTCACGCCGCTCTCGATGTGCTTGATCTGCACCATGGCACTGGGCAGGTGCGCCCCGGTGTCGGACAGCTTCTCAACACGGAGAGTTCCGTATGGCTCATTCCAGAAGGTGATTTCTGCGACTTTGCCGTATTCCACTTTGATGTTCTGTGCGGGCGTATCACTGAGCAGGTGGTTCAGCGGGGCTACACGCTCATACACGGTGTAGCTGCCCGCCAGCGTCAGCGGAATGGTCACGGTGCCGTCCGAGCCGGTAGCAAAAGTGCCAATGGTCGCTCCATTGGGATCGACCACCTCAAAGACCGCTCCGCTCAGCGGCGTATCCGTGCCGTTCTCCAGCTTGATGATTTTTAGGCCGGTGTCGGGTTCTTCGGTTTTCTCACCGTCGCTGTAATTGCTGTATGTGGACAGCCGCATGGTAACGGTGGGGTCGGTGTCGCACATATAGTTCTGAAGCTGACCGTATTTGCTGACTTCGGCGCAGGTCGCGTAGAACACAGCGTATTTGTAAACATCGGTGGTAAAAGAAAGCTGGACGCTGCCGGTCTTGTCCGCCACCGTAGCGGCGGGGTACATCACCTTGAACTTGCCCGCATAGCCGTCCCCGGTGCCGGAGGTGGTGATGGTGGTAATATCCTTGTTGTCCATATCCACGATGCGCGTTCCGGCAGGGACAGAGGCGGGATCAGAGAAGGCCACGCGGATGGCGTAATTGCACACCCATGTGTCGGAATGGACGGTGAACACCTGCTGTTTATACTGCTGGCCATTGACGGTAACAGCATAAGCGGTATCACGGTCAGCTGTGGCAGTGACGCGGGGCGAGTACACCTTGCTCCACGCGGTGCCGCGCACATAGATGTCCTTGGCTGCGGCGAGAATGGCCTGCGCCCGCTGCAATTCTGTGCCGGTCAGGTTGGGGTTGACCTTCAGGTTATTGATGTTCCAGTTGGGAAGCAGATAGCACCACAGCGCCATTTTAGTCGCGTAGTAGGCGTGATATTTGTTTTCCAGCTTCAGCTCCGAAAGGCCGCGGGTGGGATACCCGTTGGCGATGATACCCATGACCTTTGGATCGCTGCCCTTTTCCTTTGCAAGATACTTGATACTCTCGCCGGGGGCCACGGTCTGCGGTACACCCTTGGTGTTGGGGTTGACGCAGTACGCGGGAATCTCCTTCGTCCTGCCGTTGCTGTCCACATAATTAAAATAGGTATAGATCAGCTCACGGATGCGGCCATTGATGGAGAGATAGGAGAGTTTCTGTTCTCCGTTGTAAATATTGACTTCGCCCAGGGCTTCCTCCTCGCTGCTGGCGGCAAGGGCCGTGGCCGGGAGCATCCCCAGCACCATGACCACCAACAGCAGCATGGAGATCAATCGTTTTTTCATCGTGTGTTCCTCCTGAATTTTTTGGATATAAAAAGGCGGTATGCTTTTCACATACCGCCTGCTTGGAATATGAAATTGTCAGCTTACATAGATGCTGTACTCGGTGTACTGGAATACGCCGTTTTTGTAGACATCCCATGCCTCCATGGAGTAAGACCCCGGAGGGCAGGAGTTGAACAGCTCCGTGATCTGTTCCGAGCGCCACGGCCAAAAGCTCTGTGGCGTAACCTCTGCGGGGATGGTCAGGTTGATCTTCACCTTGTCATTCCCGCTGGGAAACTTCACCGGCACACCGTTCTTCCATGTCTCCGGGTTATCTCCGATGGCGTTATACAGGGTATAGAGCATCCTGCGTGTTTCATACAGATTGCGCTGGAACAGGTAGTCCTGCCCGCCGCTGGTAAAGTGGCGCGCTTCTGCCTGCGGCATTTCTGGCTGGGGCAGCTTGCTCCAGTCACAGGTGGCGGCAGGCAGTTCTCCCAGCGGTGCGCTGGAAAAAGCGTTTTTATCCCAGCGGGATACATCTTTAATAGTGTAGTCCGTACCATCGTCGCAGCGGATCACATCACCCACCTTGGGAACATACCGAGAACCGTCTGTGGGGGCTGCGGCAGTCTGCTGGGGTGCGGTTCCGGTGTAGGGCTTTCCGCTTTCCACCTGCACACAGCCGTTGTCGCTGTCCCAATAAACATTGAAAC
>CEAC01001872.1_pt1 | contig 18929 bp, 13 predicted proteins | sample 557411 | NCBI WGS metagenome assembly CEAC01 (sample SAMEA3182094, study PRJEB8094) | gut metagenome | biome: human; feature: gut; material: Stool; isolation source: human stools | place: Canada | collected 2012-02-21
GAGACAGAATGATGGATGTCTTTTCCTCCATGTGTAACATTTTGTGGACGCGTTGATGTTGGTTTGTTTTATCAACGCTGTCCGGGTTAAACTTACCCATGGGGTGGGTCCCTTTTCAATTGCTGTGCCTGGGTCCCTTTTCAAATGTTAGATGCAACGTAAAAATGTATGGTTCGATTTTGGCAGCGGAGCCGGTGGCGACATCTTCACTCTCGCCGGAGAATTATGCAATTCCACCGACTTCATCCGACAGGCGGAGTATATCGCCGAGAAGATGAAGCTGCCAATCGCAAAACCATATAAGCCTGTGCCGTTTATCGAACAGCCAACCTTTGAGAATGTCGCAGTATCAAAACTGGACTCTCCGGCATTGTTGAAATATCTCGCCGGACGAGGAATCCCCCGTAATATCGCCCAACGATGGTGTGTGCAGGTCAATTACAGACTTCACGGCAAGGACTATTATGCCATCGGCTTCGAGAACAGCGCACATGGATTTGAACTTCGCAATCCCTTCTATAAGGGGTCGTACCCGCCGAAACACATTACTCATATCGTCAACGGTAACGCCCGTTGCAACGTTTTCGAGGGATTCATTGACTTTCTTTCGGGGGAACGCCTCGGTATAAATGACGGCTTTGATGCCGTGGTTCTCAACTCCGTCGCCAATGTCGGCAAGGCTCTGACTGTCCTGCCTGACTATTCCGTAATCGCCTGTTATCTCGACAACGACGAGGCAGGACGAGCCGCACTCGCCAGACTCCGCAGGGAATTAGGCGACAGCGTAATGGACAAGTCCGCACTCTATCCCGACCACAAGGATCTCAACGAGTTTCTTGTGGCAACCCAACCTAAAATTTCCAACAATTCAAAAATAAAAATCTGAAACAATGAATACAATTCTGAATAAAATAGGCGCAACGCGCCTCACTCCCGCCCGTTTCTTCGGGTTCTGGGCAATTCTTTTCGCCCTCATTTTCACTCTCACATCATGCTCCGACGACCTCGACGTGCAGCAGTCTTATCCCTTCTCTGTGGAGGTGATGCCATACGGCGACAAAATCAAGCAGGGACAAACCGTGGAGCTGCGCTTCGAGATAAAGCCGGAGGGCAACTACTCCAACACCCTCTACACCATCCGCTATTTCCAGTATGACGGCGAAGGCACTCTCAAACTTGTCGATGGCCCCGCGCTGGTCAACAACGACCGTGTTCTTCTCGAAAGCAAGACTTTCCGGCTCAACTACACCGCCCGTTCATCGGAGGCTCACAAATTCCTCATAGTGGTGGAAGATAATTTCAATTCGACCCCTTGGGAGCAGACCTTCGAGTTCAATAGCAAGGACAGTGGCGACGATGATGGAGGCGACACTCCGGGAATCGTCGGCCCGATTGTAGGACCCGTAACACCGATTATACTATGAGAAAAATCCTGATATTCTTCATGGCGATAGTGACCCTCTCGGTCACTTCGCCAGCCTTCGCTGCCAAGCGAAGTATCATGGAACTGCCACTCTTTGAACGGGCAGTTCTGATAATCAAGCATTTTGAAACACTCCACAAACCTCGACACTGGCCTTATGTGGGATATGGGCATCAAGTCCAGCCGGGAGAGTCATACCGCCGTGGCGTACAGCTTACCGAAAGACAAGCTGATGCGCTCCTACGCAAAGACCTCCGAAAGTTCTGTGCCATGTATTCTAAATACGGCAAGGATTCCGTTCTTCTCGGCGCACTCGCCTACAACTGTGGCCCCGGTGTCGTCAACAAAACCACCGTCTTGAAAAAGCTCAAATCCGGCAACCGCGACATCTTCAAGTCCTATACCTCCCACTGCCGCTACAAAGGCAAATGGCACAAAGGTCTCTATACCCGCCGCTGCATGGAAATCGCCGCCCTTTTTGTTCCGTAACAATCATCGTCTAATATTGCACCGAGGGGATGCACTCTTTTCGGAGTGTGTCCCCTCGCTGTATTTTAAAAGCAAAAAACTCAAAGTAAAATGGCCTCGATAAAAGTAAAGTTCCGGCCCTCGACTGTCGCTGACCACGAGGGCACAATCTACTATCAGATTATCCACGAGAGGAAGGTACGACAGCTTCAGACCGAGTACAAGGTCTTCTCATCTGAATGGGATGAAAACCGTTCAATGGTAACGACCAACCAGAAAAGCGAGCGTAAATCGCTCATCCTTTCAATCCGTGAGCGCATCCGCTGGGATATTGAGCGGCTGACGAAGATTGACCGTAAACTGGAAACCAATGGTCTGACGTACACAGCCGACGATGTTATCGACGAGTTCAACCGCTACGCGCATGAATACTCACTGTTCAACTTCATGGAGGGCATCATTGCCAAGCTGAAACAGAACGGCAAAGTTAGGACTTCCGAGACCTACAAATCCACTCTCAACAGTTTCAAGAAGTTCCGCAAGGACGAGGACATAATGCTCGACTGCCTTACCTCCGAGATAATGGAGGGTTATGAGGCATGGCACAAAAGCCGAGGCGTAGCCCCCAACACCATATCGTTCTATACTCGCATCCTGCGGGCAGTCTATAACCGTGCGGTCGAAGATGACATCATCGAGAACCGAAATCCGTTCCGTCATGTCTATACCGGAGTCGACAAAACCGTCAAACGCGCCTTGCCTTTGGCTGTAATCAAGAAAATCAAGACATTGGACTTGTCTCTGACTCCGGCACTCGACTTCGCCCGTGATATGTTCCTTATGAGCTTTTATCTCAGAGGAATGAGCTTCATAGACATGGCTTTTCTGAAAAAGTCAGACCTCAAAAACGGCTATGTCACCTATCGTCGCCGAAAGACCGGCCAGCAACTCGTTATCGAATGGACAAAGGAAATGCAGATGATACTCGACAAATATCCAGAAAACGCCTCAGACTACCTTTTGCCTATCATCCGCAATCCCGGCACAAACGAAAGATGTACCTACCATAACATGGGCTACAACATAAACCACAATCTCAAACGTATCGCCGGAATGGTCGGTGTCTCCATCCCTCTGACCCTTTACGTTGCCCGCCACAGTTGGGCATCTGCCGCCAAAGCCAAAGGTATCCCTCTTTCAGTCATCTCCGAAGGCATGGGCCATGACAGCGAAGCCACAACCCAAATCTATCTCGCCAGTCTTGACACTTCAATAGTCGATAAGGCTAATTCCCTTATCCTAAAATCACTATAATGTCGTGTGTTTAGCAAGCGTCCAAATCTCTTGACAAGAGATGGTCTTGGCCATGCAAAGTTACTAAAAATTACGGACATAACCCACTTTTATCTCAGATTTTAACCAAATATGTGTGTAGTTCTTGGCTTGAGAATGGATACTGTTTAGCAACAGAAATTTTATACTAAAGACAAGCCATTGAAACAAAGGACGGTGCAAGGCATCCAAATCTCTTGTCAAGAGATGGTTGCCCCAATCGTTATGACATTTAATGAAATACTACATAAATTCCGCTCGGAGTCTTTCACCGAGCATGACAAAGGAACGCAATTTGAGCGTCTTATGCGCTTGTGGTTGCTTTCCGACCCTCGCTATTCCAACCTCACTGACGTTTGGTTATGGGAAAACTTTCCAAGCAAAGGAGACTTAGGAGGCAAGGACACCGGCATTGATCTTGTTGCCCGTGCCGATAACGGCGAATATTGGGCTATTCAATGCAAGTGTTATAAAGAAGACGCGGTCATCGACAAGCCCGCTGTCGATTCTTTCCTTGCAACATCGAGTCGCCAGTTCCTCGATGTCGATACACTGCAAACCACATCTTTTGCTCACCGCCTTTGGATTTCCACCACCAATCACTGGGGCAACAATGCCGAGGAAGCAATAAAAAATCAGAACCCACCGCTTAACCGAGTGGGTCTTGTTGACTTGCAGACCTCGCCCGTCGATTGGAAACTCCTGCTCGACGGCTTGCAAGGCAAGGATGCGATGTTGCCCGGCAAGAAACCGCGCGAGCATCAGCTACGCGCTATGTCGGCTGCCGCTGAGTATTTTGCCACTAATGACCGTGGCAAACTCATCATGGCTTGTGGTACAGGCAAGACCTACACAGCCTTAAAGATTGCGGAGCTAATGCTTCCCGAAAAGGGACTCGTGCTTTTCATGGTGCCGTCCATCTCATTGCTCGGTCAGACTCTCAATGCCTGGTGTGCTGATGCAGACAAGCCCATTAAGGGCATTTGTATCTGCTCAGACAGTAAGGCTTCTCGCAAAATCAAGAAAGATTTTGACGATACGCAGGACAGCGTTATCGACCTCGCAGTTCCGGCAACCACCAATCCCAAAAGCATAGCCAAACAACTCGAAGCATACCGCTCGCACGATGGCCTGACCGTGGTATTCTCAACATATCAATCCATCGAAGCTGTCCGTGCTGCACAGCAAGAAACCCTCCGACAAACGGCGGGTTCTTATGGCACTTTCGACCTTATCATCTGCGATGAAGCTCACCGCACTACCGGCGTGAAGCTCTCCAGTGCTGACGAAAGTAACTTTACAAAGATACACGACGCTGATTATATCAAAGGCAAGAAACGCTTGTATATGACGGCAACCCCTCGCTTGTATGGCGAGAACGCCAAAGCTAAGGCTTCCGAGAAGGACGCTATTCTTTGCTCTATGGACGATGAATCTCTCTATGGCAAAGAATTTTTCCGCGTCAACTTCTCTTATGCCGTTGAACATGGATTGCTGACAGATTATAAAGTCCTCGTTCTCACAGTCAACGAGGACGATTTACCTGCCAACATCCTTGATAAAATCCGCGACCCGAATAACTCCGAACTGAATTTTGACGATACATCAAAACTCATCGGCATTATCAACGGACTCTCTAAAATCATCCGTGGCGATAAAGGCACCACTTGGGCCACCGACCCTGTTGTTATGCACAGGGCAATCGCCTTTTGCTCATCCATCGGCAATGTATCTTCTCCCGGCACCTCCGTTAACACGGCAAAGGTACTTCCCGAAATATGCGAGAAGTACCGTGACTCCTTAGACCCGGAAGAACGCGAAAGGGTTGTCGAAGTATCGGCCCGACACATCGACGGCTCGATGAACTCGCAGCAGCGTAACGAACAGCTATCTTGGCTCGCTGATGAAAACCTCGATGAAAACGAGTGCCACGTACTCACCAATGTTCGCTGTCTGTCCGAGGGCATAGATGTTCCTGCCCTCGATGCAGTCTTGTTCCTTTCTTCCCGAAATTCTCAGGTTGATGTAGTACAGTCTGTCGGGCGCGTTATGCGCAACTTCCGCAAAGGTCAGCCCGACGAAAAGAAATATGGATATATCATTATCCCTATCGTTGTGCCGTCCGATGTTACACCCGAACAGGCACTCGATAACAATGCTTATTTCGCAACCGTCTGGAGCATCCTCAATGCACTCCGTTCTCACGACGATAACTTCAATGCCGAGGTCAATAAAATTGCCCTCAATAAAAACAAATCTTCCAAAGTTATCGTCGGTGGCCCCGGCATAGGCCATAATGCCATTACCGACGGCCAGGATGCTCACGACGCACAGCAAATTGAAAATGCCGAGGTTGCAAAGCAACTCGAAATCCGTTTTGGCGAAATGCAGAATGGCATTTACGCTAAACTCGTCGAGAAATGCGGCGACCGCCTCTATTGGGAAAACTGGTCTAAGACCGTCGGCATGATAGCCCGTAAGTTCATCGAGCGAATTGCGAAACTCGTTAAGAATGTTCCTGAACTTTCTTCCGAGTTCGCTATCTTCGTCAAGGGATTGCAGGATAACCTCAATCCCTCAGTCGATGAAGGACAGGCCATTGAAATGTTGGCTCAGCACCTTATCTCGCAGCCAGTTTTCGATGCGTTGTTCAAAGATTACAACTTTGTAAATAACAACGCAGTCAGCCGCTCCATGCACCGCATGATCGAGCTGCTGACAAATGTAGGAGGCTTCGATAAGGACACCGCCGAATTGGAGTCTTTCTATGACTCCGTCCGTGTCAATGTAGGAGACATTGACAACTTGGAGGGCAAGCAAACCGTCATCAAGAACCTCTATGAGAAGTTCTTCAAAGGTGCTTTTCCCCTGACCGTCGAAAAACTCGGCATTGTATATACGCCGATTGAGTGCGTTGACTTCATTATTCATTCTGTCAACGACATTCTGAAACGCGAATTTAATTCTTCGCTTTCAGATGAAAACGTGCATATTATCGACCCGTTCACCGGCACCGGCACTTTCATTACCCGGCTGCTCCAGTCCGGCCTTATCAGACCTGAGGACATGGAGCGCAAGTATCTCCGTGAGATACATTGTAATGAAATCGTCCTGCTCGCTTATTACATCGCCGATGTAAATATCGAGGCCGTGTATCACGATATTGTAAAGCCAGACCATTACGTTAACTTCGATGGAATCTGTCTTACAGACACTTTCCAACTCGCAGAGTCTGCGCAGCAAACATTATCACAAGAGTTCTTCCGTGAAAACTCCGAAGGAGTTATGCGTCAGCAAAAAGCTCCTATCCGCGTCATCATCGGCAATCCTCCTTATTCTGTCGGGCAGAAATCCGCTAATGATAACGCCGCCAATCTATCATATCCAGTCTTGGATAAGCGTATCGCTGACTCCTATGCAGCAAATTCATCAGCCAATCTTGGCAAAGCTCTTTATGATAGCTATATCAAAGCGTTTCGTTGGGCTTCTGATCGCATAGCGTCAAATCCCGATGGAGGTATTGTAGCTTTCATCAGCAACGGCTCATGGCTCGACGGTAACGCACAAGATGGATTCCGTGCTTGTCTTGAATCCGAATTTTCAGATATTTACGTCCTCAATCTTCGAGGCAACCAACGCACGAGTGGTGAGTTGTCACGCAAAGAGGGTGGTAAGATTTTCGGAGGTGGCTCTCGCACTCCGATAACTATTACTTTCCTTGTAAAGAATCCTACAAAAGCTGGGCTGTCTGCGACCATCCATTATCACGATATAGGCGACTACCTAACTCGTGAACAGAAACTTGACCTTGTCAAAAAGTTCAAGTCTATTCATGGCCGTTCTATTCAATGGAAGACCATTGAACCGACCGACCGCCACGATTGGATTAACCAACGTGACGGACTCTTTGATACGCTAATACCTTTATTCCCTGAAAAGAAATTTGATAATAATGCACATAGTTTCTTTTCAACTAACGTAATAGGAGTTGCCACTAATAGAGATGCTTGGACGTATGCATTTTCTCGGGAACAATTATCTGAGAATATCTCGAAAATGCTCAATTTCTACTCAAAAGAAACTCAGAAACTTCATACTCAATCTGATTATGAGCTTTCAACTGACGATACGGAAATTAGCTGGACTGTAAATTTGCGTAAAGCTGCACTCGATAACAAAGAAATCATCCAAGATGATACGACTCGAATAGTAAGTTTCTACCGTCCATTCACTCTACAAAATCTACACTATCAAAGAGACGTTATAGAACGTCCTGGTCAATGGGATAAGATTATTCCTAAAGATCTTTCAAACTCAATAATATGCGTATCTGGAATAGGAAGTAATAAGCCTTTCACTTCATTACTGATTAACTTAATACCATCATTGGATTTTGTAGAGAAGGCTCAATGTTTCCCTCTCTATTGGTACGAAGAAAACAAGACGCAACAAGGCACCCTGTTCGACTTCGACACCCCCGATGACAAGTACATCCGTCATGATGGTGTAACCGACTGGATTCTAAAAGAAGTCCGTCGGCGCTTCGGCAATGCCAAAGCGATTACCAAAGAGCACATCTTCTATTATGTCTACGGCATACTCCACTCTCCGCAGTATCGTGAGCGTTTTGCCGCAGACTTGAAGAAATCGCTCCCGCGTATTCCCATTGTCGATAATGTTCAGGATTTTATGGCTTTCTATAAAGCCGGTAAAGCCCTCGCTGAACTGCACTTGAACTACGAACAAATGCCACCTTCTCCTGATGTTGTCTCACACATCGCCGATGCGGTCTATCAAGAACCGACCGACGATGCACCTTTCGGGTACACCAAGTACGACCATTTCGCAGTTGACAAAATGGCCTTCCCGAAAGTGCGCAACCAAGCCGGGAAACTCGTCCCCGACAAGTCGCGCATCATCTACAACGGCAACATAACCATTGAGAATATTCCGGCCAAAGCCTATGAATATATCGTCAATGGCAAATCCGCTATCGAGTGGATTATGGAACGTTACGCCATTACCCAAGACTCCAAATCGCTCATCATAAATGACCCCAACGATTGGAGCCGCGAACACCATAATCCAACGTACATCTACGACCTGCTGCTCTCCGTGATAAATCTCTCCGTGCAGTCAGTCGATATAATCAACTCACTCCCTAAACTCAAAATATAATGCCAATTCCATCTGAAATAATACTTACTCTAAAGATGCTCAAAGGCATCGGGAATAAGACTATATTAAAGTTAGTCCAACAAGCAAAATGCGGCATCAATAATCTTGATGAGTTGATATGCTTTTGGGCAACACTTAAGGGCAAAACTTTTGAAAAGATTACAGATGATGATTTGGTTGAAGCATACCGGAGCGCAATCCGAATTATTTCCAAGTCTTCTGAACATGGTATAGGGGTATTCACATATTTTGATGATAGCTATCCTAACATTCTCAAAGAGTGTACTGACGAAACTGGTAAACTTGACCCTCCAATTTTACTCTATTACAGAGGAAATCTGGATGTTCTAAAATCTCCCGGTGTAGCTGTTATCGGCACTCGTGAACCTACCGAAAACGGCGTCAAAGCTGGGTTATATTTTTCAGAACTGTTTGCTGCTAAAGGTTATAATATCGTGTCGGGGCTTGCTATCGGATGCGATACTACCGGTCATAAGGGGGCTTTACAAGCCGGAGGTATTACTACCGCATTTCTCGCAACTGGACTTGATTGGGAGTCAATATACCCCAAAGAGAATCTTGAACTCGCAAAACGAATTGTCGCTAACAATGGATTATTACTCAGCGAGTATCCTGTCGGTCAGAGTTGCGGCACATACGGTCTGGTTGCGAGGGATCGACTACAAGCCGGACTTTCATTAGCTACCATTGTAATACAAACCGGCATAAATGGCGGCACGATGCACGCCGTTAATGCCACTATTGCCTCAAAGAAACCACTTTTTGTTGTAAGATATAATTCCCAAACGGACAAGGAACACGAGAAAGTGCTGGGTAATGCCTATTTGGTTAAAGAAAAAGGCGCATATCCACTACAATCAACAACATTCGATTCTGCTATCGAGATTATTAACGCTTCGCGAAAAAGAGAACCGCAAAGTCAGATGAATCCTAAATCCTTATTTGACTTATGAAAAGCGTAATTTTTGACCTCGATCTTACGCTTGTAGACACCACATGTCTTGAGCAATTTCGCCATAATAGGCAATGGCAAGAAGCGTATGCGAATATTCCTAATACTTCAATGTACGAGGGTATTTTCAATATACTGGAAATAATTCGCAAGCATAAAATCACAACGGCCATTGTAAGTACATCTCCACGTCCGTATGTGGAGAAGATAGTATCTTATTACAATATCCCTGCGCAGCATATTGTAAGTTACCATGATGCTAAACCGATAAAACCGCATCCGGCTCAAATGCTCAAAGCTCTTGAACTAATGGGAGTTCAAGCTAAAGACACAGTTTCCTTCGGAGATAGGGTTATCGATATTCAGGCATCTAACGCGGCTGGTATAGAGAGCGTCGCTTGCTTTTGGGGCACCAAAGAAAAGGGGGAACTTCTACGTTCAGGTTACTCTCATGCGATTGTAAAGCCCGAAGAAATATTGACCTTAATACGTTGAGCCATGAGAACGGAAGAATGTGTGCCGTCAAAGTATGTTGATGGTGTAGAAAAACTTCACGCCCAACTTCATGAAGAATATTTGAAAGCCATGAAAATAGCTAATAGGTTTTTAGGTTTTCCTACGCCCAATCCTGAGCGACATGAAGCATTCAGCATATTCGTGGATTTTAATGAAGCCCAGCCTTTAGACAGGCTGAGAGGTTTCTTCATATCACGAAAAACAATTATGAGGTTCCTGCCGATAGAATTCGATTATGCTCTCTTATTCCCAGTCCATAATCATGGAGGAGGCGATTTTAAGCAAGCTCATGGTATTACATACGCTGAGATCAAAGAGTCTATAAACAAAAGGGAGCGAGTTCGTATAACTTTTCGCTCTATTCCTACTATCGAAGACAAGGTATTATATAGCGTGGATTTCTTGAACTCAGAGAAAATGACATTCGCTCCATTAGAGAAAATGCTCGATGACGTTGGCTTGCCATATTCCAATTTTAGCGACATCGATTCTTTAAGCCTTATCGATGTTCCTGACGGGCTGAGTTCTCAAAGTTATTCCCTCGTTGGGAAACAGCATTATGCTCCATATACTACTGACAAAGAATGCCATTGTGTTTTATTCGCTCAAAAAGATAACGAATACGATACCAATGCAATCAAAGTCCTTCGGTGGTTCCCGGTAAAGAAGGGAATTGAAGTTGATCAACTCTTAGGCTTTCAGGAAGACGGGGGAGATATTTTCTTTGAGCTTGGTTACATTTCCAGAGAAGAAAATGGTGGTCTCCATGATTTTATGGTGGCCTCTAATTCCAGAATACTTTTTGGTAAAGCAGTTGATAACAAAATCTCAATTACTGGTGGAGTTAAGCTGTTTATGGAAAACGAGTTCAAGTATCCGAGAAGTCTCTATAATATCAAATTAAAATGAGCGCTTTCTTCACATATATCTTTAAGCATCAGCATTATAAAGATGTTATAACTGATTATAATGAAGCTATAACAAAATACTCTCATGCCTATAAAATATGGCTGGAGCATGAGGGGGCGAAAGAAGTTGATAACTTCGGCTTTAAGGAAACTGTTGCTTCAAATCTTCAGGAAATCAAGAGAATCAATACTTGGATTCAGATAAGTACAACTATCCTGAATACTAAGAGGAAAGCTTTACTCTGGTTCTTTAATGAAAAGGGAGTAACTTCGATTCCAGATTTTCACTATAATGAATATCGAGTAATTGCCGAGCATAAATCATACATCGAGAACCTTCATGTCACGCTGGATACATACAATCAATTAATCAGGAATGATAAGGAAGCCATTGATCGATACTTGCAGGTCTCAAAAAACTATCATTCCTACGATGAAATAAAACAAATCGTATCATCCAGAGAAGAAATAGTAAAGAATACTACTATTCTGTCTAAAGCACATTCTTTACGGACAAAATATTGCTTAGCATGGAAATTATTTGCCAAAGGTCGAGACTTTAATGATATTTCCATATCAGAATTGGAGGGTCTCAGAGAGGAAGACTTCGAGCGGAAAGATACATTCCTCTTTGTGTATGGCAAAGAACCAGAACTTATTAAACTTATATTGGGAAGTTCATTCTTGCCCATAGAGTCGTTTGAACAGGCGGCATTAGAACAAGAAGAAGATGTTACAGTAATCTTAGCCGCTCGTGATATAGATCCAATCGAACACTATAGCGCAAACATACGATTAGAAAATCCTAAAGAACTAAAGAGGGCGATTCTTGATTCTGTTAAATATGGAGAATTATGCAATTTCACAGATAGTTACTCCATATCACAGTTCTACGGGTTAAAAGCTGACTTTGATAGAATCGGAGCTTCTTTTGATGATGCCGTTACGTTAGTCAAAAGTAATGATGCAGCCATTAAGTTATATCATCAAAAAGAATGTGGCCAAAGTTGTGTCTACATCGAAGATTATCTGCGTATTGTCACTAATGGAAGTCCATTATCTCTATATATCCAGACTTACAGAGAGGAAAAGAATAAACGAGATGAAGCTAAACGTATAAAAGCTAATTATCCGAAGGGTTTCTCTGCCATATTTGGTGGATTAGACCTTGAAAGCTGTTCCATTCAGTATATAGAAGGAGTCATCAATGCTAAATCAAGGGTTCAAATAAAGGATAACGAACTTGAAAGAATTGAGAGGGAACGATTAGAAGCAGAACGAAAGAGGCAAGAAGCAATCCGTAAACAGCAAGAGATTCGTGATATAAAGTCTTGTGTTTCATCTTGGCCACGACCCCATCGGTCAAGCATTGGCTATTTCTCTTTGTATAACTACTACCCAACTAACTGTGCTTGGGATGCATCTGAAAGTGAATGGGATGTACGAAATCTTATATGGGACTTCAAAGCCAATCCTAATAGACCGCAAAGCGAATATGAAATCCGTATTAGACACGAACAAGCCTTAAATCAGGTGCTTCCTAAATTGGTTAAGGTTATCAACCATTTTTTCGGGAGCAAAAAATCAAAACTTACACTCGTCTGCATTCCATCGTCTAAGCGCATTGTAACAGAAAGACGCTATAAAGATTTGGCACAGAAACTATGTAGCGCTACAGGAATGTCTAATGGGTATGATTATGTTTCAGTAACAAGTGATGGTGAGGCAAAACATCTTGGCGGTACATCATCAGCTGAGTTTGGTATTGACAGTAATTACTTCAAAGATCGATATGTCTTGCTATTCGATGATGTCATAACATCAGGAACTTCAATGGAGCGTTTCAAAAGATTATTAGAATCAGCTGGAGCCTCTGTTATCGGAGGGTTGTCTATAGGTAAGACAAAACACGAAAGACAACAATCAAATCCAATCGACAATATTGACTGTGATTTGCCATTTTAATCATATTCGGAAATGTGTCATAACTCGTCAGAAAGTATCATTATATCTCAGCCTTTCTTCATCAAAGGACGAGACCTTTTCAATTCAATGAAGGTCAAATGCTTTACTAATGCACGTCCGCTTGATGGAATACGTAGAGGACGGGGTTACATTAAAGATGTGATGGAAAAATCGGATACAGTCATTTCTCGCGAACAATATGTCCGCATGGATCACATCATGCTTGGATTTCCATTTGAGGGCATGACTGAGGACTACATTAAGATAATCAATGCCGTAATCTGCAAACCTCCATTTTTCTCGACCTTACAAATCTGTAAAACCCGTGATGGCGCACCATATTATGGAGCTTCATTTACAGAAAACTATGTCGAATGGCCCGTAATTCAATCGATGCAGTTTTGGGATGAATCATCAAATTATGCGAAGCGTCAGGAAATCCTCTCTCAACTGATTTTATTTCTGAAAGACGAAACATACTCCCGATGGGATACTGCTTATCTCGAAGAATCCAATGACGCTGATGTTTAATTCATAATATCTTGATTACTCGTGGCATGAGTAAATTTATAGATAGGATACTGTCTATATATCTTCCTCTCCTCTTCCGACATCTTTCCCCAATATAGTTTTGCTCGGCCATAATCTTCAAGTAAAAGATTTGCAGCCCATTTACCAAAAGCAGGTATATTTGATTCACTAATATCTATCAACTCCATTCTTTCCTGTTCGGTAATCATGCCGAGTCGTTTTAAGATTTGTATCTTATTTAACCGATAAACAAATGACACCTCATCCGTTTCAGGCAAGTTTGAAATCCAGTCAGTAAGTTTTAGTGCGTATTTCAATAGGCGTTCATCTTTCTTTTCTGCTTTGTCGTATGCGTTAATCAAACACAAAACATCTTGATTAGATTGTTCAGAGATTGCTCTATTGAATCGTGCAGCCTCCTCGTAAGCTTTGATAAAATTGTCATAATCAATATTTATAAGGGTGGCCAAATCGTCTCTTTGGAGCACAGCAGAATAGAACGAAACTATGACTTTATTCCCATCAACATCGTCAACAGCAAATACTTTACCTTTTCTTATTTTGAAAAAGTCTGTTATTTTATATTTCCCGCTTTTCTGCTTTTCCACAAAAACAAGAATACGATATGAGCCGATTTGTATTGTAGTTACACCGGAGACATCCTTAGACTGACCAATCACCTCACCATCTAATATGGCTCTTCGTACCATATCTAAATCTCGGAAGTCCTTGTCCTTGAACGAAGAAATGTCAATTCTTGAAATATCGACATTTAAGAAACGTAGAGTCGCAATAATTCTTTCCCAATATTTGTATTGATGTTTAATATCAGCAAGCTCTGATTTATCAATCTTATCAATCTTGACTTGCTCTTCTCCAATCCAAAAACTACCGGCTTGGCTAATCGCATAAACGAATGATAGCTGATTAAAGAATCTTTCAAGATTAGTTTGGCATAGATTTATATCAAGCTTACCCTTATCTTGTTCCTTTAATCTTATCATACGAAGAAAATTATCTATGAATATCTCCCTCCTTTCCTCATTTCTCCCATCTTGAAACTCTGAAAAGAATTTCCTCCCTTCACAAGTAACATCCTTTTTAATATATGGAAGAAAGAATAACTTATATGGCTGATCGCCTATTGGGTAAAGTGTTTTGACCCCGCTGTTTTCAATATTTGCGTAAAGGTATGTGAAGTGAGAAGTCGCATAACGAAAAGCCTCCAGTTCATCATCAATGCCATGTACCTGATAACTTATGGAATAACCTTTTTGAATGGCGTCTTCCATTGTAAGTATATCCGATGATGCAGTGGATGTTTGTTTTTTACAGTCAAAATAAAACTGTATGAATTGGTTTTCCAAATCACCCTCCACTTCCCCTAAAGGACTCAGAGCAATAGCGGTCTCTGACATTCCTTTGGCATTTTTAATAATACGTTTTAGGTCAATCGGTGCGAGAAACTTAAAGTATGGGAATCGTTCAGTTCCTATTATATACACAACAAAGTAGATCACGCCTCCATCTCGTTTATAATTTTCGAGATTTACAATCTTAACAGAGAATGTTGTCTTTTTAGGTAATTTCTTAACGCTTTTACCCTTTACCTGTGTAGGGATACGGGAAAATCCATTATTCCCGTGCTTAATATAGATATGTCCATCCCAAACAGGTTCCTTATCATTTATGGGGATATATGGCGTCAGGCGCTTGCTTTTGAAGAAAGCATCCGTAATGCAATTTACAGCAGCCAATTCGATTTTCTTGCTATCCTTTGTTGCCATATTGAGATATGGTGCTTTTTATTAGTATGCTTAGTTATCGAATTTGAAATTCCACAAATGCCGTGTCGCTCGGTTCTGTGCGAGGATATGGCGGATAATGGAAGGTTTTTACAAGGCGATATGTTCCCGGCTCCCAGTCTGATTTATAGAACCATGGTTTAACCGTCATCTGGAATGGCGTGTCAGGGCGGACAATCCAGCCTACGGCATTGAACATTACGCACAACTCTTCGTCAGCGTTTTCATATTTTCTATCATACGGAAGCTCCTGCCAATGACCATCGGGTGTTTTCTTATCTATCCGGAACCATTCCCCGGTCATTCCTTCATCCTTGTGGGTATTTCTGAACTCTACAACTAAAGAGTCAATCTCGGCATTGACAATCTTCGGCTCCACAATACGCATCATCATTCCTTCGGCAGTTGAATAACTTTTCTGTTTCAGAATTTCGGGAATCTCGATTTTCTCACCAAGGAAATGCGGTTGCTTGCCGAACCAAATATCCAGCATCATCTTGTCGCGTGCCAGCCATTCGCGCAGAGCAAGTCTTGTCCTTACCCAGCGTCCGGCACGGAGAGGCGCTGATATTGCAACGGCATTGATACCGTTGGCTTCGGCTAAATACAATGCTCTGGCATTATGATCTTCCTGAGATATGATTGTCAGAGAATCGCATCCGAACACTTCTTTTGCCCTTACTACGGAATCGAGTGTCCTGAATCCGGCAAAGTCGAGGATTATCCTCTCTTCGGGAACTCCATGAGCTATAAGGGAATCGCGCATCGCTGTCGGTTCATCATATTCCTTTATATGGTTGTCGCCGCTTGCGATTATGAAATCGACCTTTCCGGCATGATATAGTTCCGCCGCAGTGTTTATCCTGTTGGTAAAATAGGAATTGGCCCGTCCCCATTTGTTCAATGGATTCGTGCCCAATAATAAAGCGACTTTGTTGTATGGAATAGAATCCACATCATAGTATATGTACTCTTTAGCCGCTTGTTCCACCCTTACGTTGGCATATATGGTAAAGCTTGCCACCAAAAGCAAAAACACATCGAGGCTGAGCAATATTCTTTTTATCAATGTTTTGGCTTTCATTTTCGCTTAAATGTAAAGGTTGTTCCATCGGGAAGATATTCCCATGTCGATTTGGTAAATGTGAGTCTGGCCGTGTCGCCCTCTATGGTTATCTCACCGTAAATCGGATTTCCGGCGGCATCGGTGGCCGAGAATGTCAAACCGTTGTCAAATAGCACTCCTACGCCGTCATCTATCGTCGCAAGACGGGTAAGTCCGATTTCCACTTTAATCCGACCATTATCGCTTTTGGATATGGTAATGGTTGACCCGTCATTATTGTTCTCATATTCGCCAATAAAGCTATTCTGCATCATCAGCGATTTGAAAACAATCTCCGAGATGTCAGCAATCATCTTTTCCGTTTCGGTCATGCCATATCCCGAATCGGCAATAAATACTGCGATTGCATATCCCTGCTTGTTTGGAAGAAATACGTATCCGGCATCATTCACACCGATTATTCGGCCTTGGCTGTTCACGTCGCCGGTGCCCGTTTTGTGACCTATCATTGCATTAGTAGGCATCAGGGGAAGTGGAAGGCGGTTGTTGCCTGTAACGCATTGCATCATCATTGCTCCGACGGCTTCAAGAACGGGAGAATCGTGCCGCATTACCTGCCGATATAATCGGTCGAAAAGAGCTGCCATTTGCAACGGCGTGGCTCGGTTGGCATAGCATAGATATGGGTCTGCGTGCATCTCATCCTCAGTGTTGATAATGTGGATTTCATCATATCCGAGTTTCTTCATAAGACTGTCGGCAACCTGCGGACCGCCAATCAGCCGGAACAGCACGTCACAGGCATTGTTGTCACTTTGCTGAACAGAATAAGCCAATATCTCGGAAAGCGGGAGCGCCATATCCTTCCGGCCATACTTCTCGCGCATCGGACTCCATGTGTCAGGTTTCATTTCGCTTGCAGAAATTCTGATTGAGTCCGTCAACAAAATATTGTGCCGGGAACAATAGTCCGCCACGGCGATAGCCTGCGGAAACTTGTAGACGCTGAGCATCGGGAAATCACGTTTGCCGTTGACCGACACCGTATCCATGCCGTTGGTGATCACAGCTACTCCGATTCGTGCGTCCTTGTTATGAACATAGGTTTTTAACTCAGTCTCCATTTCTGGATAACGGCTATTTATCTTGACCACATACTCGTCGTTGCCTTGAACATCTGGCTCAAGCGACACTACCATTGATGTGTCATTAACCGTGATTGGCACAGTCTTTCCTATTGTACCCACAAACGAAAAGCATAATGTATCACCCGGCTGAGCATCGAGATGGAATTTACCTGAATCATCGCTAAGAAAGGTTTTCCCATCCGAAATCCGTTTGATAACACCACCCTGCAATGGTGACTGGTCGGGGGCGTAACGCAATTCTCCGTTGACTCTTAAAGAATTTGCTGTTTTGATAATATGCTGGCTACAATCTGAAAAGAGCATAATCGAAAACACAGCTATTATTGGGAATAGTATTCTATTCATAAACTATCTTGGTTTAGCCGTTCCTTGAGCTTGGTGTTGCGTTTGGAGACGGTATTGTTTCCTATGGCATACGCGAGTGCTTTTGTCGTGCCGACGAGTACGCAGATTTTCTTGGCGCGGGTTATACCTGTATATATAAGGTTGCGCTGGAGCATGACGAAATGTTTCATCGTCACAGGCATTACCACCACCGGGAACTCGGAGCCTTGGCTTTTGTGGATTGTTACGGCGTATGCCAGCACAATCTCGTCAAGTTCGGTTATGTCGTATTCAACGACACGGTTATCAAAGGTAATGGATAGAGTCCGCTCGGTTGTATCAACCGCAGTAATATAGCCGATGTCGCCGTTGAATACGTTTTTGTCGTAGTTATTGCGAATCTGCATCACCTTGTCGCCCTGTCGGAAAGTATATCCGCCACGTGCAAGTGATAGGCCTGTCGGATTGAGAGCGTTTTGCAGTTCAATGTTGAGATTGCCGGCTCCGACAGTACCGCGCTGCATCGGGGTCAAAACCTGTACTTCCTTCGATGGATAGCCGTATGTCTTCGGCAGACGGTCGCGCACAAGCCCGATGATGAGTTTGACAATCTCGTCGGCATCCTCCTGACTGATGAAGAAAAAATCAGTGTCAAAACCGTTTTTGATGTTCGGAAACTGCCCGGCGTTTATAGCATGGGCGTTCATAACTATTCGGCTCGACTGTGCCTGACGGAAGATGCGGGTGAGTCTGACAACCGGAATCTGTTGAGAGTCTATGATGTCGCGCAACACATTACCGGCTCCGACACTCGGCAACTGGTCGATGTCGCCCACGAGTATCAGGCGCATCTTTGATGGAATGGCTTTCATCAGATTATAGAAAAGGAGAATGTCGATCATCGAACATTCATCTACAATCAGCGCGTCGCCCTCCAGAGGATTCTCGTCATTGCGTTTGTATCCGTCCATCGGGTTGTATTCCAACAGTCGGTGGATAGTCTTTGCCTCCATTCCGGTGGCTTCGGTCATGCGCTTCGCGGCCCGACCGGTGGGAGCGGCAAGAAGAATGCTCATGTGCCGGGCTTTGAACGCTGCGATTATCCCTTGTGTGGTGGTAGTCTTGCCCGTTCCAGGTCCGCCTGTCAGCACCATCACTTTTGAATCAAGAGCCTTCTGGATTGCCGCCTGTTGCACGCCGTCATATATTATACCGTCTGTCTTAGCGCCATATTCAGCCTCCGGCTCTGCCGCAATGCCCGCGTTGAACAACGAGGTGTCGGAAAGCAAGGA
>CEAC01027339.1_pt1 | contig 18827 bp, 15 predicted proteins | sample 557411 | NCBI WGS metagenome assembly CEAC01 (sample SAMEA3182094, study PRJEB8094) | gut metagenome | biome: human; feature: gut; material: Stool; isolation source: human stools | place: Canada | collected 2012-02-21
TGCTGCCCCTCGACTTGCATGTGTTAAGCCTGTAGCTAGCGTTCATCCTGAGCCAGGATCAAACTCTTCATTGTAGAATATCTTTAACCTTCACCCGTAAGGGAAAGGCATCTGTTCTGTTTCCGGACTCCCTGGACTTACCCGTTTTTCTCGTTTCTTTTCACACCCCCGATATATGACCAGCATACACGGGAATCATGACGGTTCGTTTCTTTTTTACCCTTGGATGACCTCTAAGAAGAACAACGTCCTCCCCAAAAACCATCCAAGCTCTTGTACTACTTTCTCTCTTTATGTAAGACTTTCAATGAACTCTTCTTTCTTCCGCCCCCGTTCCGCGCGGCCTCACAAGGCCTTGCTTCCCGAAAGCGAGTGCAAAGGTAGACACTTTTCCAGTAACTGCCAAATATTATAACCACTTTTTTTCAAGCGGAAACTCTTGCAAATTTAGGAAAACTTCCATAAACAAACAAGGAATATGCTGTAAAACATATATTTAACACTCGAAATCACCCGCGATTTAAGGGAAAACTTTTTTCTAAATGGAAAACGAAGGAGAGGAAAGGAGCGGAGAAAAGGGGAAGGAAAACGCGGGAACGAAGGAGAAAGAGGAGGAAAAGGCGGCGGGGAAAAGGGGGAATGGCACCGGGAAGGCGGGGGCAACGAGGCTGAAAACACGCACAAGGGGAAACGGAAAGCCCAAGGACGGAGAAAGAAGGGCAGAAAGGACGACAAAGAGGAAGAAGTACCGGGACGAAAGGCACGCAAGGAAAATATAGGGCATGTGTCAGGAGCCGTACACAAAGGAAAGATAAAAGGGAAGGGCAAAGGCCGTAAAAAAGGAGGAGGCACGGGGGGCAAGGAAAGGTGGATACTACTGGACAGAAGACGCACACAAGGAAAGCATGGAAGACGCACTGGAGCAACGGAACGAATTGGAACGGAAAAATGGCTGGGGCGGCAAGGATTGCAAAAAGGAGAAGACACCGGAACAGAGGGCACACACAGGGAAAACACGGAAGATGCACAAGAAGCCACACATGAAAACACCTCATATATATTAAGGTGGAAACAGGGAAGGCTGGGAAAGGACGGAGCACCCACCGGTTGACCGAAGACAAGAGAAACAACTATCCGGAAGAGAAGACCGGGCAAGGAAGGCCGAAAACGGAAGGGAAACGACGGACGACGGACAAAAAGACCGTCCGGACTGAAAACGGAAAACGATCAGGCATCCACCGAAACAAAGCGGTACTTAACCGCCACCGTGCACATAAGACCGGGCACAGCCGCCCCCGCAAGCCCCCTACCCTGCAACATCACGGCTGCCCGGCAGACAAAGGAGGATTTTCATGGGCTGCTTATGGGAACAATGACACAGGACGGACCGGACAAACCCGCCACGGCAAAAGCGAATACCCATACCTACAGGACAAAGAACCGTAAGACGGAACAGGAAGGACCGTCGTCCCATCCGGTTACAGTCGCCTTGGAAACCGTCCCCCAAGCCCGACAGAAAGACAGGAAAAGAAAGAAAAAACAATCGGAAAGACAACAAAAATGCCCAAAAGCGGGGCACAGAAAACCTCATCCGAGGTAAATCCGTAGCCTTGGACCTGAATATTTATGCAAAAGCACATCCGAAACCTGCATATATACCGTATATCATACACTCCGTCTCAGCCAAACGGAAAATCAATCGGAAGCGAACGATTTTACGTTCGGCGCACAAAATGGAGACGACCGGCCGGAAACGGAAAACGGCACGGCTGAAAACGGAAAAAGACAAGCATCCGGGCCACGGAAACACCCCCTCAGAACCGCATCCCGGATTTATCTGAAAGAAAAACGGGACACATCTTGAATAACCATAAGGCACCCAAAAGCCCCGTTACCTGACACGCCGGAGGACCGCTGGCGCACACCCGAACCCCGCACACGGCAAAAGGAAAGCAAAAGCCGCCCCCACCCTGGCAAAACGGTAAAACCCGACACCGCGAGAATCGAATAAAATCCATCAACGCCGGAACCACTGACGAATACGGGAAACATAAAGGCCTAAATCTGACATTCTGACAAAAAGACAATGATAAAAAACAGCCGGAACCAAGAAGGAAAACAACACTACATAAACTCTTCCTCTCGTACCCTTCATCGTCACAAAAGCTACAAACGAGAAAACATGAATAAATTTCAAGAGATAATTATATGCAATACATGGCAAATTCTCAATTATTTATACTAATTTTGCAATGGTCCGCCATTACCCGACACATTAAGCGGCCATCCAATATCCTGCTTCATGAGAACAAAAACACCAGAAAAGCGAAAAACCACCATTATCATCGGAGCCGGCCCCGCTGGACTCACGGCCGGGATAGAACTGCTCCGCCAAACCGATATCATCCCTATCCTTTTAGAGGAAAAGGACTGCGTGGGCGGACTTTCACGTACGGTCTTTTACCACGGCAACCGTATGGACATCGGTGGGCACCGCTTTTTCTCCAAAGACCCTGACATCATGAAGTGGTGGACTACGCTTCTCCCCTTACAGGGAAGTCCGGCACAGGACGATTTGCTTACGCCTTGCATGAAAACTTTTTCCCCGGAGGACCGGCCCCGGAGAAAGAAGACCGTACCATGCTACTGCGTCGCAGGATTTCACGTATTTTCTATCTGAAGAAGTTCTTTGATTATCCCGTCACTTTCAATGCCAAAACGATACTCAACCTCGGACTGGGACGGACCGTACGCGCCGCGATAGGATACCTACGTGCCACCCTGTCCAAACGCCCGGAACTCTCCCTTCAAGATTTCTATATCAACCGGTTCGGCCGTCCGCTCTACAAGATGTTCTTTGAACATTACACCGAAAAAGTTTGGGGAGTGCACCCCTCCGTGTTAGGTGCCGACTGGGGCGCACAACGTGTCAACGGGCTTTCCATCAAAGCCTTACTGAAAAACATGTTGGTCCGCAAGAAACGGACGCCCGGCGACATCCGGCAAAAAGACACGGAAAAGTCGCTTATCGAGAACTTCCTTTACCCCAAATTCGGCCCCGGCCAACTTTGGGAAACCGCCGCGCAGGAAATCGAACGCGACGAAAAAGGCACAATCCTTCTAAAGCACCGGCTTGTACGCATCCACTACGAAGGCGGCCTGATACGTTCCGTCACCGCCGCCACCCCGGACGGACACGTGGACATCCCGTGCGACTACGTGCTGTCGTCCATGCCCGTCAAGGACCTTGTGTCCACTTTCACGGGAATCACCGTGCCGCCCGAGGTCTTTTCCGTAGCGACCTCTTTGCCCTACCGGGATTTCATCACAGTAGGCATCCTCGTGGACCGCCTCAAAATCCGGCACAACGGACAGTTGCCCACCTTCGGCAACCGCATACCGGACACTTGGATCTACATCCAAGAGCGGGACGTGCGTATCGGACGGCTCCAAGTTTTCAACAACTGGTCACCTTATTTGGTAGAGGACTACCGGAACTGCATTTGGTTAGGATTGGAATACTTTTGCAACGAGAACGACGAACTTTGGAACAAAACCGACCGGGATTTCATTTCCATGGCCATCGGCGAACTCGTACATATCGGTATTCTGGAAGACGAAACGCACGTGAAAGACTCCACCATCGTGCGCGAGAAAAAAGCCTATCCCGCCTACCATGGAAGCTACCGCCGCCTGAAAGAAGTAACCGACTGGTTGGACCGTATACCCAACTTATATTGCATCGGGCGGAACGGACAGCACCGATACAACAACATGGACCACTCCATGCTTACGGCCATGGAGGCTGTGGCCCATATCCGAGATGGGAAAACCGACAAACAAGACATTTGGAACATCAATACGGAACAAGAATATCATGAACGCAAAGAACATTGACGACACCTTCAAGACTGTCTGCACGCAGCTCCGCACTGCGGCACAACGCATACGAGGGTTCGACGACCGGCACAACCTTGCCTTGCTCACGCGTGCCGCCATTTGCATCTACATCGCAGAAATGCTGGCCAACGGATTCCGTATCGGCACTTCGCCCGACACCGCTTCTTACTACAGAGCCGGTGTGCGGTTGTTTGAGGGGGAAATCGACTTCATCCGTACGCCGGTAATGCCTGCCGTCTGCCACACCGCCCGTCTTCTTTTGGGCGAATGGAATCCTTACGGAATCTCAGTATTCCTGTTTGCCATATTCCTGGTTTCTGCAATCTACTTTTACAAAACGACTACTTACATAACCGACAAGCCACAAGTGAGGCTCATTTCCACCGCGCTTTACGCCTGCAACCCAGCCGTTATCAGTTGGTGCATAGAAGACATTGGCACCGAGTCGCTCGCCCTCTCGGGAGTAGTCTTCTTGTGCTTCCTGACCTGCAAGTCCATTTATACGAAGCCCACCCCCACCCTTTCATTCCTGACTTGCGGCCTTATGTTCCTGCTCATCATGCTCCGCCCGTTCTTTATCTGTTTCGTCCCGGTCGTCCTCCTGTCTTTCGCCTTATCATGGAGAGGCCGACGCGCCAGTGTCGCTACAAAATGGACTACATTCGTTTGCCTGGCGACCACTTGTGCCCTCACTCTCCTTTACTGCTCGGCCATCCAACAACGATACGGACTGTTCACCCTCTCGCAAGTTTCCTCCGTCAACCGTATCATCATGGCAGCTCCGGAAGAGCGCGACCGCGTGCAACAGATGTGGGGAGCCACGGAAGGTTATGTGGAATATCTGGAAAACATAGACCGTAAAATCGGCCAAGACAAAATAGGCTATCTCAAAGGACGTTGCCGAGATTTTCTCCTTTTTTGTCCTGCCTATTATCCCAATGCGGGATTTGGGATTACCGGTACCATAATGAACCGAATCATCAACGTTCCCTTATGGTTTACCCACGCATTTATCCTCTTCTTCACCCTGCGCCTGTGGACAAGGCGGAAACACAAGCAGGAAACCGCGTTGTCCTTTTTGCTGTGGGCGTTCTGCTGTGCCACGATATTCACAGCCTTTTGGGGAGCATACGCCGAGTTTCCACGCCTCATGATGCCCATGTATCCTTGCCTGTGCCTCATGGCAGCCGTCGCGTTCCATTCCCATGCCCAGGCACATTCCTCCAAGGCCGCCCCGCAAAATCCATAACGCAAGCGGTCTCCCATACGGAGTTTTATCCTCCGACGGAGCTGATTTAAACATTATTATAAGGTATAACGTTTGTAAATCGTAGACATTATTGTACATTTGCGTAATTGTGTAGCTTTACCTACTTTATACAACGTATGAAAGATTTCGTCAAATATACTTTGGCCACGCTCTGTGGCTTGTTTCTGGCTGGCATAGCCCTCTTCATATTAGGCATCCTGTCCATTGCGGGGATGATGACCATGGAAAGTGCCGCCCCATCCATCAAACCCCAATCCGTACTTCGGCTGACGCTAAACGGCGAATTACAGGAAGATGCACCGAACGATCCTCTCGGAGACCTGTTCGGCAGTACTTACCCCACCCTCAGTCTGAGAGAAATACAGACAGCCATCCAAGGTGCTAAAGAAAATCCGAACATAGACGGTATATATATAGAAGCACAAACCCTCTTGGGAGCAACTCCCGCCATGATACGAGACATCAGGGAATCCCTCGCCGATTTCAAGAAAAGCGGCAAATATATCATCGCATACGGAGACAACTATACCCAAGGGGCTTACTATATTTGCAGCATAGCCGACAGCATCATCCTTAATCCACAGGGACAGGTGAACTGGTGCGGTATGGCTTCGCAGCCTATTTTTTACAAAGACCTGTTGGAAAAGATAGGCATTAAGATGCAAGTGTTCAAAGTAGGCAGCTACAAATCGGCCGTGGAACCGTTTACTGCCACCCAAATGAGTGACGCCAACCGCGAACAGGTCACGTCTTACCTGAATGACATCTGGCAAACCATGCTGACGGACGTATCCCGTTCACGCTCCATCAAGAAGGACTTGTTGAACGAATACGCAGACAGTATGCTCACATTCCGTCCCGCAGAAGAACTGGTACGGAATGGCATGATAGACAGCCTTTGCTATATCGACGGGATAAGCCGAATGTTACGCGCAAAAACCGGAAAGGACAAAGGTGCCCTGCCCCTCGTCAGTGTGAAAGAACTGGCGGCTGCCACCGAAGCAACCCCGAAAAAAGGTGATAAGATTGCAGTCTACTATGCATACGGAGACATCGTAGACCGAAAAACAGAATGGAGCGAAAATGTGATAGACGCAGAAACCGTATGCCGCGACCTGAGAACCCTGCGTGAAGACGAATCGGTCAAAGCAGTAGTACTTCGCGTAAATTCCGGAGGCGGAAGCGCTTACGCCTCCGAACAGATATGGCACGAGGTGAAATTGCTCCGTGAAGCCAAACCCGTGGTCGTATCTATGGGTGGAATGGCAGCCTCGGGCGGTTACTACATCTCCTGCGCCGCCAACTATATCGTGGCCGAACTGACTACGTTGACCGGAAGCATCGGCATTTTCGGCCTCATTCCCGACGCAAGCCAACTGCTCAGCGACAAATTAGGCCTGCATTTCGATGTTGTAAAGACCAATGCACACGCCGATTTCGGTACGCTGGCACGCCCATTCAATCCTTCGGAAGCTCAAATGATGCAAGGATATATACAACGGGGTTACAAATTGTTTACCGAACGTGTAGCAGACGGACGGAATATGAAAACCGGCCAAGTGAAAAAACTGGCCGAAGGACGGGTCTGGACCGGACGGCAGGCCGTAGAAAACGGATTGGCCGATACCAACGGCAATCTCCAGACCGCCATCAAAAAGGCTGCTTCATTAGCCAAAATAAAAGATTACCATACGGAATACGCACCGACTCCGTCCCCTTGGTACGAGGGTTTGTTTGACCAACAGAAAAAGGACTATCTGAACACGGCCTTACAAGAGACCCTCGGAACATATTACGCCCCACTAATGAACCTGAGACAGATCCGGCAAATGAGCGTCCTGCAAGCCCGGATACCGTATGAGCCGAACTTTATCAACTAAACCGTCATGGAAGGAGACTTAATCAAAATCAACGAATGGTTGTTGCCGGTGGCTTGGCTTTACGGAATAGGTGTAAGGATTCGCAACGAGCTTTTCGAAATGGGAATCCTGAAATCCAAAAGTTACGACATACCCGTTATTTCGGTCGGCAATATCACCGTAGGCGGTACCGGGAAAACACCACATACGGAATATCTCATCCGCCTGTTACGAAAGAAGCATAAAGTGGCCGTGTTGAGCCGGGGATACAAACGTAAATCAAAAGGATTCATTTTAGCCACATCCGAAACGTCTATGCCCGCCATAGGCGACGAGCCTTATCAGATGAAACAAAAGTTTCCAGATGTCTATGTCGCTGTGGACAAAAACCGCCGCCGGGGAATTGAACGGTTATGCGACGAGCAAATCGCACCGGGGACAGAAGTCATCCTGTTAGACGACGCGTTCCAACATCGCTATGTAAAACCAGGTATCAACATCCTGTTAGTAGATTACCATCGTTTGATTTGCGACGACAAGTTGCTCCCCGCAGGACGTTTGCGCGAACCGAAAGAAGGAAAAGACCGAGCCAATATCGTAATCGTAACCAAATGCCCGGAAGACATCAAGCCCATGGGATTCCGGGTCATCAGTAAGGCACTAAAGTTATATCCCTACCAGAAGTTGTTCTTCTCGACACTGAAATACAGCCGTCTCATACCGTTGTTCGAAGAGGGAGAATATCCTTTGGACGAGTTGCTGCCCCACAAGCATGTCTTGCTGCTTACAGGCATCGCTTCGCCGGAACAAATGAAAATGGACCTCGAACATTATGAAACGGATATCACGCCGCTTTCTTTCGGCGACCACCATTACTTCTCGGCCAAAGACGTAGCCCTAATCAATGAGACTTACGCCCGAATGTCCTCGCCGAAGCTAATTGTAACCACTGAAAAAGATGCGACCCGCCTGAAGGACCTCAACGGCCTGAGCGAAGAGGTTAGAAAATCTCTCTATGCCCTGCCGGTCGAAATAGAGATACTGCAAAATCAACAAGAATCGTTTAACGAAAACATTACTGGTTATGTATTCAAAAATTCAAGAAACAGCATCCTGGCTAAGAAGTAGGATGACAACAAGCCCCACAACGGCTATCGTTTTAGGTACCGGATTAGGTAAACTGGCCAACGAAATCACAGATGCGACCCGCATTTCATACAAAGAAATTCCCAACTTCCCAGTCTCTACGGTAGAAGGGCATTCGGGTAATCTTATCTTCGGAAAACTGGGAGACAAAGACATTCTGGCCATGGAAGGCCGCTTTCATTACTATGAAGGCTACACCATGCAAGAGGTCACTTTTCCCATTCGTGTCATGTATGAGCTGGGTATCAAAACCTTGTTCGTCAGCAATGCTGCAGGCGGCACCAACCCCAAGTTTGAAATTGGTGATCTGATGATAATCACCGACCAAATCAACGCACTTCCGGAGAATCCGCTACGCGGTAAGAACTTCCCGACCGGTCCCCGTTTCCCGGATATGTCGGAAGCCTACAACAAGGAACTCATCCAGCAAGCACTCGCCATTGCCGAAGAGAAAGGAATCAAGGTACAGCAAGGCGTATACCTCGCTACACAAGGACCGACTTTCGAAACTCCGTCTGAATATAAAATGTTCCGCATTTGGGGCGCCGATGCGGTGGGTATGTCGACCGTACCCGAAGTCATCGTAGCTAATCATTGCGGAATCAAATGCTTCGGTATCAGTGTCATCACCGACCTCGGAGTGGAAGGAAAGATTGTGGAAGTCAGCCACGAGGAAGTACAGAAAGCTGCCGATGCCGTACAACCCCTTATGGCCGAGATTATGCGTGAGATGATAAACCGCGCTTAAAGCCCATAAATTTATGCAAGAAACAAACAGGACAGAAATCTCTACGCTCGGAGAGTTCGGGCTTATCAAACACCTGACAGAAAATATCCGGCTGAAAAACTCTTCCACCCGCTATGGAGTGGGTGACGACTGTGCCGTCATGGAATATCCGGCCGACAAACAAGTCCTCGTCACCAGCGATTTGCTGATGGAAGGCATACATTTCGACCTGACATACGTTCCGATGAAACATCTCGGATACAAGGCTGCCATGGTCAACCTCTCGGACATTTATGCCATGAATGGTATCCCCCATCAAATGGTGGTCTCCATTGCTTTAGGCAAACGTTTCTGTATAGAGGACATGGAGGCTTTCTACGATGGTCTCAAAATGGCATGCGAAGCTCATGAGGTCGATATTGTAGGAGGCGATACGACATCTTCGCTTACGGGGCTGGCCATCAGCATTACCTGCATCGGGGAAGCAGACAAAGACAAAGTGGTTTATCGCAATGGAGCCAAAGAAACCGACTTGATCTGTGTCAGCGGAGATTTAGGAGCAGCCTACATGGGATTGCAGTTGCTCGAACGCGAAAAAGCCGTTTTCACCCAACAGTTGCAGGAAGCACACAGGAACGAAAAAACAAAAACAGCAGAGAGATTATACGAAGCTCAACCGGACTTTAGCGGAAAAGAGTATTTACTAGAACGACAGCTAAAGCCAGAAGCACGACGCGACATTGTGCAAGCATTGGCAGCCGCTAATATCCGTCCGACTTCCATGATCGACATATCAGACGGACTCAGTTCCGAATTACTGCATATTTGTACGCAAAGCGGTGTCGGTTGTAGGATATATGAAGAACATATTCCCTTAGATTACCAGACGGCTGTTATGGCAGAAGAGCTGAACATGAATGTCACGACCTGCGCTCTGAATGGCGGAGAAGACTATGAATTATTATTCACAGTCCCCATTGCCGACCACGAAAAAGTCAGCCAGATCAAGGACATTAAAATAATAGGCCATATCACCAAGGCCGAATTAGGCTATGCACTCATCAGTAGGGATGGCCAGGAATTTGAACTGAAAGCTCAAGGCTGGAACCCGCTTAAAGGCTGATGTGCCGCATTGTTTCAGCTAGGTTGGACAACAATCCTCCTTGCTATCAAAGACAATCCGTCTGCATTTAACTACACTCTCACCTATCTTCTCCGACCCAGAAAACAGGTGAGAGTTTACTTTTTTCTCCTACATTATACAAAAATATATCGAATATATTTGGCATTTCAAATTAAATCGCTACCTTTGCACTCGCAAAACAAAAGTAAGTCGGTGCCATAGCTCAGTTGGTAGAGCAAAGGACTGAAAATCCTTGTGTCCCCGGTTCGATTCCTGGTGGCACCACTTTTTAAGAATAAAAAACGATGTAAATCCCTGAATTTCAAAGAAGTTCAGGGGTTTTTCATTTCCAAGAATAGGCAAAATAAGTGGGATTAGAGCAAACTATACGTCCTTATTCAAGGGACTGGTTTTAAAAGCCCGAAATGTTCCACTGTGAGGTATTTACTTCATTCTTTTACAGCTTGTTGCGCTATTTTACATAACAGGGTTCTCGGTTCGATTTCCTAACTTTGTATCATTAAAAATTGAGCCGTATGGAAAGAAAAAGATTCAGCGTGTTGTTCTTCATCAAGCGTAGCAAACTGTTAAAAAACGGGGAAGCACCCGTGCGTGTGCGTGTCACTTATGACCGCCTATACGTGGAACTTCAACTAAAGCGGAGCGTAAAAGTCCCACTTTGGTCGCAGGAAAAAGAGAAATCGACAGGCAAAGACCGAAACTCCGTAGAACTTAACCATTACATTGACGCCCTGCGTGTGAAATTCTATCAGATTTACCAAGACTTGGAACTGGAGGGAAAGATAATCTCCGCACGTGCCATAGTGAACCGCTATCAGGGAAAGGACGAGACTTTCAAGACATTGTATAATGTATTTAAGGAACATAACGACAACTGCCGGAAGCTAATCGGGACGGACTATGCCGACATCACCGTAAGACGTTACGATAACTGCCTTAAATATCTCATGGAACTGGTTAAACGTGACTACAAGGTCGATGATATACTATTACGTGAGGTAAACGGGGAACTGGTGCGTAAATTTGATTTATACCTAAAGACAGAAAAGCATTGCGCACAAAACACCGTTATCCGGTACATGAAATGTTTTAAGAAAGTGATAAACCTTGCCATTGCCAACGAGTGGCTGACAAAGAACCCGTTTGCCGGAATCAAGTTTCACGAGGTAGAGGTAAACAAACAGTTCCTAAGCCAAGCCGAGATAAACCGGATATGGCAGAAAGAGTTCAGGATTGAACGGCTGGAACTGGTACGGGATGTTTTTATCTTTTGCGTATATACCGGGCTGGCATTCATAGACGTGTATAATCTGCGCCCCGAACACGTTTCAGAGGACAGCAACGGCAACCTGTGGATAGTGAAACCCCGTGAAAAGACAAACAACCTCTGTAACATCCCGCTTTTGAGCATTCCCAAACAGATACTTGATAAGTATAAGGATAACCCCTACTGCATGGATAAAGGAACTTTATTGCCCGTTCCCTGCAATCAGAAGATGAACAGCTACCTGAAAGAGATTGCCGACCTGTGCGGTATCAAAAAGAACCTGACCACGCACACAGCCCGCCACAGTTTTGCATCGGTTATCGCACTGGCTAACAACGTGTCACTACCGAACGTGGCTAAAATGCTGGGGCATTCATCCACCCGAATGACGCAGCACTATGCAAAGGTATTAGACCAAACGATATTAAAGGATATGCAAAAAGTTGAAATTATACTTTCGAAGTAAATGCCAGTTATTGAGGAAATTCCGTTTTTTTGCAAAAAAAAATAATTATATGGCAAAACCAAGAATATTCATAAGTTCAACTTTTTATGATTTACGACAAATCCGTTCTGATATAGATTTATTCATAGAAGGACTGGGATATGAACCTATACGAAATGAAGAAGGCGACATTCCATATGGAAAAGAAGATGCTTTAGAAGAATATTGTTATAAAGAAATAAAATCTGTAGACATCCTTATTTCTATCATTGGTGGACGTTTTGGCTCTGAATCAAAAAGAGAAAATTCTTCTATTTCTCAAACAGAGCTAAAAACTGCAATTAAAGAAAATAAGCAGATTTATGTTTTTGTGGAAAAGAATGTACTTTCTGAATACGAAACATACTTGTTAAATAAGGAAAATTCTATTAACTACAAATTTGTCGATAATGTTAAAATCTATCAATTTATTGAGGAAATTAAAAATCTAAAGGTCAATAATAATATAAAAGGATTTGAAACAGCTTCAGATATAACAAGATACCTAAAAGAACAATTTGCTGGATTATTTCAACGATTCTTAGAAGAACAAACCAAGATTAAAGAGGTTAGTCTCATAATGAATTTGGAAAGGACATCACAAAATTTAAACAAATTAGTCACTTTTCTTAGTGAACAAAATAAGGGACAAACAGAAGATATTAATCGAATATTAATGATTAACCATCCTTTAATTGGAGCATTACGAGAAAAATTAAATATTCCATATAATTTCTATATCGAAGGAGTAAATGATTTAATGAAATTAATAGAAGCAAGAGGGTATTCTAATTCTCCGGACGAAGCACCTTGGGATGATGATTATACTTGGATTAAATTTTCAAAGAATGGGACATTAAAAGAAACCCTAACTATATCAAAGAAAATATTTGACGAAGAAAACAGACTCAAATATGTAAACAAATCCAATTGGGATGATAATTATATTAATCAGTCTTTTTTAAATATACCATCATCTAAGGAGGATGACTTACCTTTTTAAATTTTATACAACAAGAAGCCAGCAACACAGTTTTCAAGAAACCGTGATTGCTGGCTTTCAACCAAACAATATAGAAAACAAGATAGCTATATTTCAAGAAAGCAATAAAACAAGATTCCATGTTTTCAAGATTTCATTTCTGATAGAACCTTTCCAACAAATCCATGATGTCACTTTCCCGATAGATGATTTTTCCCGGAAGCTGCACATATCCCAGCAGTCCCGTGTCCCTGTAATCCTGCAAAGTCCGTTTGCTGATGCAAAGCCGCTTGCACACTTCATCGCCCGTCAGGTAGTGTTCACCGTTCAATACCGGGCGATAGTTCATTACCACGTACTCCACATTTTCCAACACCCTGTCGAGGGAAGAAAACAGTACCAGCGTGGTTTCGGAATCTTTCGTTATCAAATCCATACGCCTACTTTTTAGAATTATCCCTTACTTGGTTGAGTAAAAAGGCTTCTACGTCCGAAGCCTTGTAGTAAATCTTATTGTTAATCTGCGAATAAGGCAATTTTCCCGTATCACGGTAGGTCTGCATTGTCCGGGCTGAAACATTCAGTAAACGGCAGGTATCACAGTTATCCAGCCATTTGTCACGCTTCCTGCGTAAAGGCACGCAGAGCGCATCCACACGTCCCACAAAGTTTTCAAATCTCTGTTTCCAAAGTTCAAAGGCTCTCTTTTCAATCGTCACTATTTCCATAACCGATATATTTATTATTGTCAATACTTCGTTTTTCTTCACTGGTGCAAATATATAAGGCTGAATAATAGGTTGTTCGCTCTGTCCGTAAATGACCTTGCGTGTCCGAAAATGTCCACCGCCACCCCAATAACACGAAAGAAACGAACCGATAACAAAAAAACTGTTTTCTCTCCACTCTTTAAATAAGTAAGGTAATGAACACAAAGCCGTTTTCTATTTGCCGACATTAATTTGGTGCAGAGCGCAGCAAAGCGATTCCAAACGGCTGACGCTTTGTTTTTTACCGATTTTTCTTATTTTATTTGTGGTGCTAATTCAAAAAACAAGCACCTATGAATAATCCTTTCGAAGAAATTTTCAAGCGGCTGGAGAACATCGAAAAGATGATTGCCCCGGTCATGGGCGCACAGCCCGAAGAACGGCAGGACGGAAAAGAGCCTGTGTTAGTCAAAATATCCGTTGCCAGTGGTATAACCGGGTATTCGGTCAATTACCTGTACCACTTAGCCAGCAAGGGACTGATACCGTGTGTCAAGCGTGGGCGTACCCTGCGTTTCGATATGGAGGAACTCAAAAAGTGGATGCAGCAGCAGTATGTCCCGGCTTCTAACAGACTTCCCGATGAAAAAGAAAAGAAGTGATGATACACGGCACATCGAGGGCTGGCAGTCAAAGAACGAGCGCATCGAAAGCCTGTTGAACGTCCTGTACGATTTCCGGTTCAATACTGTAAAGAGCCGGACGGAATACCGGGCTGCAAGTTCTTCGGGCTTGTACCAACCTGTTACAAAATTCGTTCTGAACTCGTTCAGGCGCAGGCTGGATGCAACCGCCGGTATTGTCACCTCTGCCGAAAACATCCGTACCATACTGGAAAGCGATTTCGCAAGAAAGGTACATCCCATACGGGAATACTTCAATGCCCTGCCCTTACTGAATCCAGCCGAACACGGGCATATCGGCAGGCTTCTGAACACGGTACAGGTAGCCAATCCCGGCAAATGGGAGGAATATTTCACGAAATGGCTTATCGGTGTGGTAGCCAACGCCATAAACGACACGGGATGTCAGAACCATACCTGTCTGGTATTGACAGGGGACAAGCAGGGGCAGTTCAAATCATGGTGGCTGGACAACCTTTGCCCGACACCGCTTAAGAACTACCTGTTTACCGGGAAGATAGACCCGCAAGGTAAAGACATCCTGACACTGATAGCCGAATACCTGTTCATCAACATTGATGACCAGCTAAAGGAACTCAACAAGCAGAACGAGAACGCATTGAAGAACCTTATCACCACTCCGGCGGTAAAGTACCGCAGACCGTATGATGTTTACATTGAGGAATATCCCCACCTCGCCAGCTTCATGGCTTCGGTAAACGGCAACGAGTTCCTGACCGACCCGACAGGCAGCAGGCGTTTTTTACCCTTTGAAGTATTGTACATAGACAAGCCCACGGCAGAAAATATCCACATGGATAACGTCTATTCCGAAATCATGTACCTGTACCGTCAGGGGGTACGCTATTGGTTCAATGGTGCAGAGATTGAAGAACTGCACCTGACAAATGCGGAATTTGAGGTGCAGACGGTCGAGTTTGAAATGCTGACACAATACTTTGAGAAGCCGACAGAGGGGGAAGAACCCCTGTTCTTTATGACAACGGCACAAATACTGGCACGTTTACGGGATATATGCGCCATGCAGCTATCAGAAAAACGGCTGGGGGAAACGTTGCGTAAAGCCGGGTTCAAACGGGTACAGAAACGCATCAACAAACAGAATTATTCGGTATATGGGTACAGAATAAAGCCAGTCCCGGCATCCTCTACAAATGACGATTACGGATAGGAAGCCATGCAGTAATTACTGCAAAAGTTTCATACTATCATTCTAACTATTAGAAATCAATCTGTTATACAATGCGCAGTAAGATAAAATCCAAAACTTTTTGGAAAACCGAAAAAAAGAAAAACAAGAAAAGAGCAAGCAGGAATATAAGGCGGTATTTCTATTTCCTTTTGAAGAAATAACTTACTTATCTTACTGCATAAAGAGCAATCCGTTGAAAGAAAAAGAATTATATGCAGAAACATGGTCGTTTTTCTTCTTACTGACCTCTTACTTTATTACTGCAATTTATCAACATCAAAAAATAAAGATTATGACCTACAAGGAAGCCAACAATATCAGTATCAAGGATTACCTGAACTCTTTGGGAATCCAACCCGTCACGGAAAAAGGAAGCTACGGCATGTATCGCAGCCCCTTACGGGAGGACAACACGCCAAGTTTCAAGGTGGATTATAACGCCAATCTATGGTGTGACTACGGAACTGGTGAGGGCGGGACGCTCATCGACCTTGTGATGAAGCAGCACCAGTGCAACGCCTACGGCGCTATCTGCCGACTGGAACAGGGCAACACCGCCTCTTTTTCCTTTCACGGGAAAGACCTGCCCGAAAGGGACACGAAAAGGCAAGCAGCCAGCCCGATAGAAATAAGAAGAATACAGCCGTTACAGAATCCGGCACTCATGCGCTATTTGCAGGAAAGGGGAATTTCTCCCGGAACGGCAGCCCCATACGTGCAGGAAATGTATTACCGCATCGGTGGCAAGCCTTATTTTGCGCTGGCGTTCAGGAATGATTCAGGAGGTTACGAACTCCGCAATCCCCGTTTCAAGGGCAGCACATCGAAAGACATTACCCATATACGGCAGCAGGGAGAGCCGAGAGATACCTGTTTCGTGTTCGAGGGCTTTTTGGATTTCCTCTCGTTCCTCACTATCCGGCAACAGAAAAGCCCGGATATGCCCTGCACCGACTGGCAGGACTACGTTATCCTGAACTCCACCGCCAACACGGATAAAGCCTTATATCCGTTGGCTGGTTACGGGCATATACATTGTATGCTTGACAATGACGAGGCAGGCAGGAAAGCGGTTGAAGCCATAAGGCAGGAATACAAATGGCGTGTCCGTGACGCATCATACCTGTACAGCGGTCACAATGACCTGAACGACTATTTGCGTAGCCTTAAAGTGAAACAATCCCAAGACTTGACAGTTACCGACAAGCCCAAGCCGGAGCAGGATAACAGACAAAATCCGGGTGAAAAAAGAAAGAGAGGGCTAAGGATGTGACCTGCAAGACTGGCGGCATGAACCAACAGCAGGCTGTGTGATTAGGGAGAGCAAGGTTATGTTTCGGTAAACCGAAACACCTTGCTTTGCCTGACAGCAAAGAAAATTTCTCCCGTTGGTCGCAATTTTTAAGATACCACCTAAAAGCAAAAACGTATGACAGAAATAAGGAACAAACCGGGAGGTCGCCCGGCAAAAAGCCGGATAGACAAGCAGAACCGGGTAGTCAGCACGAAGCTGACCGAGTTACAGTTCTACGCAATCAGGAAGCGAGCCACCGAAGCCGGGCTGCGTGTCAGCGAGTACGTCCGGCAGGCGGTTGTTTCGGCAGAGATAACGCCCCGGCTGAACAGGCAGGATGCGGACACCATCCGCAAGCTGGCGGGCGAAGCCAACAACATCAACCAGTTGGCGCACCGGGCGAATGCCGGAGGGTTCGCACTGGTGGCGGTGGAACTGGTGAAACTCAAAAACAGGATTGTCGAAATTATAAACCAGTTGTCGGATGATTGGAAAAATAAAAAAGGGAAGCGGGTTTAAGGGCTGCGTGAACTATGTGTTGGGCAAGGAACAGGCGGCTTTGCTCCATGCCGAGGGAGTGTTGGCGGAAAACAACCGGGACATCATACGCAGCTTCATACTGCAAGCCGGGATGAACCCCGACCTGAAAAAGCCTGTCGGACATATTGCGCTAAGCTATTCCCCGGTGGACGCACCCAAGCTGACAGACGGGAAAATGATACAACTTGCGCAGGAGTACATGCGTGAAATGAAAATCACCGATACGCAGTACATCATCGTGCGCCACCAAGACCGGGAACATCCGCACGTGCATATCGTGTTCAACCGTATAGACAACAACGGCAAGACCATTTCGGACAGGAACGACATGTACCGCAACGAACAGGTATGCAAGAAGCTGAAAGCCAAACACGGGCTTTATTTCGCTAAAGGCAAGGAGCATGTAAAGCAATGCCGTTTGAGAGAACCGGACAAATCCAAATACGAGATTTACAATACAGTAAAGGATGAAATCGGGAAATCAAGGAACTGGCAGCAGTTACAAACCAAGTTGGCAGAAAAGGGTATCGGGATTCATTTCAAGTACAGGGGACAGACTGGTGAAGTGCAGGGCATATCCTTTTCCAAAGGTGAATACACGTTCAAAGGCTCGGAGATAGACCGCAGTTTCAGTTTCTCCAAACTGGACAAATGTTTCGAGAATGCAGGGCTGAACACTACCGGAAACAATAAACAGATAGTTTCCGCACCTGCTCAGGAGCCAGCACGGACACCGGACAAAGCCGACAGTCCGCTGCTGACAGGCTTAGGCGGTCTGTTCTCCGTTTCATCCTCTCCGGCTGATGATACTGATACGCCCGACAATCCCGGTGAAAGAAAAAAGAGGAAAAAGAAACGACACTTAAAATTATAGGAACATGGAAGAAAATTTAATTTTGGAGGGGCTTCTCTCTATGGTTACGGAACTGAAAGAACGGCAGGAGAAGCAGGTAACGCCAGCCAGCCGGGAGGAAACGATTAACAGGCTGGATGTTATCGAACAGCGCATTTCGGATATGCAAGGTAAATCCGGCATTCCTGAAAACACGGTGCAGGAGATTTTGAACCAAATCGGCAGTATCAGAAAAGGGCAGTCCGAGAATCAAAGACAAGACCTTGAAGATATAAAGGGGCTTATCGTGACCTCTCACCGATATTTCAAGGAGCGGTTAAAAGTGTTGTTCCCGGCTGATGATACAGCACTGACCGGAGAAATAACGCCCGTTTCATGGTACGGCAAACTGACATACCGGGTAACTCCCTATTTGAAACCTAAGTTTTTTCTTCTTTCAGCAGGGATAATCATTTGTCTTGTGTCGCTTGTGTTGAATGTACGTTTTGTACAAAAAATGCAGCGGTTACAGGACAATGATATAAAATACCGCTATATCCTGATGAAAGGAAAAGCAGACGGTAGCAGCCTTGATTTGCTGGAAACGAAGTTCAGCCGGGAACGGGATAACGCTTTCGTCCGAAGCCTGACCGATTCGGTGAAAGGGTTTGAATACCGTAGCAGGAAGCAGGCAGAAACGTTGGAACGGGCAAGGCTGTTGAACGAGCAAGCCGAGCAGCTAAAGGAGGAAGCCGACAAGTTGGGCAAGCCATAAA